>OBRR01000014.1_pt1 | contig 53552 bp, 49 predicted proteins | sample 1494901 | NCBI WGS metagenome assembly OBRR01 (sample SAMEA3360689, study PRJEB22359) | human gut metagenome | biome: ENVO:urban biome; feature: ENVO:human-associated habitat; material: ENVO:feces | place: Bangladesh | collected 2011
TTTAGATATAGCTGGAGGAATTGCATCCACCCAACTTGGGTATAAACTGCCGAACATATAACATCTTTAACGGCAGTTTATACCCAAGTTGGGTGGAACTACCTCAAAACTGGACTTTAAAGATACCTATGACATACCGATTGAATTATGACAACAGTTGGAAAAATGGTTATTCCTCAGACACTATCATTATATCCTGTGTTGACGATAAAATATCGATTACAGGTGGAAATACACCGGGAGGAAAAGCTTCTTATAGTTGGACAGCAAGAGGATATTATTATAACACTTATTCATATTTTACTATCGGCACACCAACATTAGAATATACTGGGCTAACGCCAAAAGATTTTGATGTTACTGTCCGAATTAATTCACAGATTTATGATTATTCTAACTATTCCGGCAGCTGGGCAACGGACTATGGATCAGCTTCCAATAAAGATGTAGTAATTTCCTTTAAAGAAGGAAATATAACTTATAATCCGTCTTCTGAAATATTAACATCCTCATATGGAAGCAGCACGTCCGATGATGGACATACTTTAAAGGACGAATTCCACTTAAATAGCATGACATTACAATCCGCTATAATCCATCACTAATCACTATGAAAAAATGGAGAGATTCTAAAAGAACCTCTTCATTTTTTTATGGTTCATATTAACCTTTCAATAGATTATATTACTAATAAGTATATCCGCTTATTGTAATCCAGTATCGTGCCCTTGCCATGCCATCTTCTATTCCTGTAAGAGTAACTATGATTTTGTCTCCTTCAATTCGATATGTTCCAGTTGCCCAGCCGCAGCTATCGTAACCGCCAACAGAACCAAAACGGATAGAATCTACTTTTAAGTCAAACCATCCTGTCATTTGAATTATAGATTGTTCACCGGGATTATACATCGTAATTGGACCGTAATCCTGCGTAACTCTTTTAAGAGCTCTCCAAATTGGCGATAAACTGCCGAACATATAACAGCTTTAACGGCAGTTTATCGCCAACTTGGGTGGAATTACTAAGTACATCTTACACACTGTCTAGTTCATCCAGAGGACAACTTGTATCACATACATATGATGTGAAAGATTATACAAACATAAAAGTTACTTTATGGGCGAACGCGTATTACTGGAAATGGTGTAATTTTATGGTAAAAGGAATAGACAAAGATGGAAATGAAATAGTATTAGTCAATGAAAGTGGTACCTATAATACAACATCCTTTAAAAATAATACATTTGATATTTCCATGTTTGATGAACTTTATGTATCAGTGTGTCCGGGAGCACTTCGTGATGTAGGCGGATCGTGTTGGATAAAAGTAGATATAACAAATTATTGATGATAGAAAACGTATTTGACAATATAAGAATAGGTTCGGCAGTTTATACCCAATTTGGAGTTCTACGATTATATACAAAGATGTTACGATAACAGCAAGTGTGCAACAATCAAGGGACTCCTATTATGGCTGGGGGCAAGTAGATATGTATGTGTATGGATTTAAAACAATAACCAGCTATACATTTTTAAGTGGTCCGTCAGGAACTGCGTTTGTGAATCATAGTTCTGGAGATGGTATATCTATTAATGGAACTATTGTTAGACTAAGTGCGCAAGGAACAGCAGATAATCAGTATCTCACAGTTACATTACGAGTTTATGGGGAAAAGAGATAAAAAATAAGAGAGGATTAACCTCTCTTATTTTTTATTCTAAGGTGATAGAAATAGAACAATTTGAGCATGTCCACCGGGCACCGTTATCGTTAATGCCATCTACACATGCTTTTACCCATACACTGGAATATCCAGATATATTAGCAGTTGCTGATCCACTCCAATTATTATCCCATGAATATTCATATGCAAGAGTATTTGAATTTGATGTACTAAGTGAAACCGTAATGCTATGAAAATAGCGGTTTCCATAAAATTGTCCGATTGAAATATGCTGACCACAGTTATGAAATTGTATTGTGATTTTTGATTATTCTCCACATTGTTATCAGTGATAAATATTGCACTAATTATAATGGAATGCTCTTTTCCATTATTCCAATGGTATTCCTTTAACTAAAATAGTTGTCGTGTAGTTTCCTACAGTGCCTTGAGGCCCGCCATCTCCCCAACATCTAACAGTCTGTCCGTTATTGATAACTTCGGCATGATTGTTATTCCCATAAATTCCACCAGCAACATGACCTGCTGAAATAATCTTACTAAAACCAAGTGTACTTGCATCAACTTCAACACTATAAGTATAACCATATGTAATGCCATTATTTGGAAGCTGCCAAGAATAGAATTTTGTTACAATATTTTCCTTCCATTCTGGTAGTAAACTGCCGAACATATAACATCTTTAACGGCAGTTTATCGCCGAAATGGATATCTGTAGTATATACAGTAAAACTTACTGCAACTGGAAACGGAATAGAACAATTTACAACATCTAACGGAAGCGGAGGCTGGTATAGTTTAGTTAGAACACAAGGAACTTCTATTAATTTATCAGGATATAGTTATATAAAAATAATATCAGAAAGTAGTCCAGAACCCTCAGAATACGGCGAAATAACAATAAATGGCATCAATTATGTCACTGAAAATTATATAGGTACTATTTTCAAATTAAATAATTCTTCTGTAAGCTTTGCTGGATATAGGTATGATAACACAGGTGGATCATATATAGACAGTAGTGTAACAATACAATATTGGAAATAAAAAAAGAAAGCACAAAGTCATAAAATTAATGACTAATGTGCTTTCTTCTTTTTTAATATTGTCTAAACCTGATTACAGATAAAATCAATGTCCCTTCCAATTTATATGTTGTGGCAGCACCCCAATAATAAGTACTTATTATTTGTCCTGCTGACAGATATGAAACTGGATTCCAATTGCCAGTTGAACCACCCATAGATAAGTAACTTCCGGACTGCATATTTTCTGCGCCTTGAACAGAAGCAAAATAATAATCACTGGTCGGTACAGTGTAAGATAATGATACTGCATTTGTTCCTCCCGAACCACCATTACTATATCCAGCTCCTTGCTCATAAACTGTTTCTGCTATGAGGTTTACATCATGATTTGGCATTGTAAATTGCATCGAATATTGTCGTCCATTGTTACCTGATTTGTAAAATCCAATTGTTACAACTGTACCCGGTGCATATGTTCCCGATCCAAAAGCATTATAAGTGTTGTTTCCTGCGGAGACAGTCAAATTGAATGTAGTTCGATACCAAACTGGAGATAAACTGCCGTTTCCACTCATCGTTATGCTACTGATTCCACCTGTCCATGTGTCTGCTTTATATCCGGATTTTGTAAGTCCGGTCGGCAGATTTACTGTTGTTCCAGATTTAATATACGAAGTATTTGTCGTATAATTAGTTGCTCCGTCGGCATTTAATGTCAGACTGTAGTATGTACTATTCTTTATAGTTATATTACCAGCCTTATCTTTTACCGCTGCATACCATGTTCCGGAAGCATTTACTGTAGCAGAAGTTGTACTTCCCCATGTGACTCCATTTGCCGGATTGCTTGTACCAATATAGTATCCTGCAACTCCACTACCCTGTTCTGTTACTCCGGTTATTGTGATCGTACCATTTGCTCCGACACCACCCGTGTTGAACGTTGCGGTAAACGTTGGTGCGATATCATCCACAAAGCATGGATAAACTGTCATGCTGTTGTCTACTTTAACTTTCGTAAAGAATGTTGCGATATTTGCCACATCAGGATTCTGTACGTTGCTCCATCCCTTAAAGGAATATCCTGCTTTTGTCGGATTTGGCAATGTTATCTGTTTACCTTTTTCGATAACAATCGTACTTGGAGAAACTGTTTCTCCGGAAGCAAGACCAAACATTACTTTGCAGAAATCCTTTTTTGTAACTGCCATATTTCCGGCTGCATCTTTTACCGCAAAATACCAAGTGGAATCGGATGTGATACTACCGGTATATGTTCCCGATGCAGAGTTTGTGAAGTTTACAGAGGTTGTCGCCGGGTTCTGCTTCCCAATGTAATAGGCGGCAACTCCACTTCCGGCATCCGTTGCAGTAATTGTTGCTGTTTGTTCTGATGCAACATTTTCTGTTACCTGCACGCTCAGCGCTGGTTTGATATCATCAATCCACTGTGCGTAATATGTCTGGCTGTCTATGAGATTATCCACTGACAACTCGACACCATTTGCATCTTGCCAGTTTACAAATGACCATCCGTTTCTGGTCGGAGTAAGTAAAATACTGTCCGCCTGATTTTCCAGTTCTATTTCATATGGGCCGCCGCCATAAGATGTGGCAGAACATTGAATATCACTGATTTTAGGCGATGCACAATCATTGGTATTTAACCTTATTGTGCATAATCCAATTTTTTTGAAACTGGATCAGCACCTCCCTTATCGTGAGTTACGTAGAAATGTCCATCTATATATTCTATTGTGCAGCCATTCAACTGGTTATTAATGACATCAATCGATGTCTGCACACTGGTATTCACTGCATCCTGCGCTGCTTTGTTCTGGTTCACGCTGTTTGACAAATCTGTGATCGTTCCGCTTGTCAGATTATCAATTGCATTATTTAAAGCGTCCGTCTGAGAAGTATTTGCTGAAGCTATTGCATTCTGCAGCTCCTTCTTTGCATCTGCAAGGTTTTTCACATTATCGCTGCTTGCTTCATTTAATTTTGTTTCAAGAGCTGCCTTATCTGCATCGCTTAACTGCTTGTTCTGGTTTATCTGATCTATGAGACTTGTTTTCATGGAATCGAACTGATCCGCAGTTACTTTTGTCAGGTCGTTGATTTTATTATTTGTTTCAACATTTACCTGATCCTGGTCATTTTTATTTTTTGCAACCGTATTAATGAGATCCGTCAATGTTCCGTTTGTCAGCTCATTGATTGCATCCTGCAGTGCGGCGGACTGTGATGCATCCACGCTGCTGATCGCATTCTGCAGCTCCTTCTTTGCATCTGCAAGGTTCGTAACGCTGTCATTTGATAATGAATTTATCTTGTTTATCAGATCTTTTTTCTGATCGTCAAGCATTCCATCACTTCTTTCAATGGAATCTGCCAGATTTTTTTTCATCTGTGTAAACTGCTCGTCCGATACTTCCGTGTATTTATCGATCTTAGACTGAAGATCTTTTTTAGCGGCCTCCAGTTCTTTTGAGACATCCGTGACATCTGAACTTGAAGAGGACTTATAATCGCCCAGGATCTTTGATAATTTTTCAAGGTCTTTTTTCAGATTTGCAACATCATCATTTGTAGCCCCGTTTTTATCCAGCTTTCCAAGTTTCGAACTGATGCTGTCGATCAATGCGTCATACTCTTTCTGATTTCCCTTGTATTTTTCCGAAAGTTCCGCAAGCGATTTTTTCAGATCGTCGATAGCTCCCTGATTGATCTGTATCTCCGCTGTAATGTTCGGAACGATCGTTGTCTTAATGTAAGACTGCAATTCCTCCGTGATCACTGTCGCATCTGCCCCAGTATTATCGGTAGCCTGATTGTTATTCTCGTTTGCTGCTTCAATGACTGCTTTTGATATCATTTCCTTTACTTTCAGTTCCTGCCCGGATGAAAGTGTATCGGTCGGCAGTCGGTTCATGACACCGGAGGAAATCTGTGCGATCATCTGTGCCATTTCATCCTGCGAAATGAACTCTTTCACATTCATGGTCTGGAAGTAATTGGAGATATAATCTTTTACCTGATCCGTGATCACTTCATCTGCTCCACTTGATGCCAGATACTGGTTGTAATAAGTTGCTGTTGTAGCTGTCTCTTTTAAATTCGAGTTGTAATAATGTACTCCTCCTATTGACAGTCCTACTACACATGCTGCCGCAGCTATCGCCAGCACTACTTTTTTAGACGGCAGTAACTGCTTTGGTGTAAATCTTTTTTTCATTTTTTCATACCTGCAGATATATGATTTACATATGATCTGCCTCTCCTTTCTATGAAATATAACTATAGGTTTCCTATTTTGCGTATATTATAGCAATGATAAACATTTTTGCAACAAACCACAAATTTCTGTTTTTATTTTAGTTAAAGTCCTTTGTCATTTGGCTGGCAGTACGCCGGACACTTATTTGCCTGTGGTGTGGTCACTTATATGTCCTTTATCATTAATTCATGATAAATTATATAATGTAGTCGTATAATTTTTAAATTATCACTTTACTTTAATGTTTATATATGATATAATATACATATAAATTCAAAGAGAGGTACCACACATGGGATATTTAGACAGCAAAGAAAATTTTACGATAGATGAGATACTGGCACATCAGAGTGAGATCGAGTCCGATCTGCGCCAGATAGATAAAAACGTATTAGACAAAACGGATGATCCGGAACTAAGAGAACGGATTCAGAAAATCCAGAACACAGATTTTGATGCCGTGGCACGCCACGATGTCCGCACCCTGTTGGCGCAGGAAGGCAAAGAGCTTCCTAATGACAGCAGATTCCAGAAGCTGCGTGATGCACGTGAAGCTGCAGGTATCCGTAAATAAATCCTGGTTTTCATAATTTTTTCCTTTACATAAAAAAAGAACCGCAACCCGGTCATGGGATGTGGTTCTTTTCTTTTAGGCTACTCTGCTCTTTGCCAGTTCAATGACTGCCTCATCAAAGCAATCATCAAAATCTGCCATAAGAAGTTCCAGCTCGCTAATATCATTCTGATTGAATCGTATACCGAGGTCGTATCTCCTTCTTAAGAATGGTTTTCCCGTAGCTGCCTTCACTTCCGTATTAAGTGCAAGGATAATCTTGCACGCATATACTCCTGCATGGTTTCTTTCTCCGATGAGACTATCATCCCTCATCTCGACAAGCCGGAAACCTTTCTGCCCATAAAACTTATCATCAGACGTAGTATTGCATGCTTCATTCAAAGCATCGAAACGGCTTTCAGCGGAACGAATGAGTTTCACGATTGCCATCTCGTTTGCATATTCTACTGGGTTCTCTACCATTGCAGTTGCGTTTGAGAAATATTTTGTTAATGATGTCATAATAATACCTCCTGCCGTTATCCGGCGAAATATGGAGCGTCCCTTATAAGGCGCTCATTGATAGTTACAAGCACCTTCTTGGTGACGCTCTCCATATAAGGAGTTTGCGATTTGACACCATAACATGAATGACATGACTGGTGAGCAGTATATCTTCCTTTTTGCTTTGCCGTGCGAAAGGAGTTGCCGTATCTGAATATACGGATGTTGTCATGCTGGTTGATCAGGTCAGCATTTTAAGATTATTCTGGGTACTCTTCCGTTTAGGAACTCTAAGTTCCCGGCTTCCCAGCAGCCGAAATATTTTGTTTATAAATTGCCGATTCCTGATCGGTAAATAAAAAACAGGCAGAAACAATTGTCCGCCTGAAATTAATAAAAAGATGCGAATATTTTTGCATCTTTTAAAGTTTTTATTAATTTAATTTTATTTATGATGTAACTCTAGCATATATTTTCATGTTTTGCAATAAATAGCATGGAAAAATTTTTTTCGCATATAAATATCTATGTAAAGAAAGAGTATAACTGTATATTAACAGACCGTGATCTGCCTGAAGACCTTGATTTTACGGTGGTTCAGCCAATCCTGATTAAGATTATGTTTTCATTTTAAGTGGCAGTTTAAGTAGTTCAGATTGCATTTTGAATTTCTTAAAATCATTCAGTTTTCATTTTAACATCTGCCAGTTTTCATTTTCGGATTCCGCAAAAAAATAATGACATTTACATGTCATTTTAAGGGGGATGTTTCAAGAAAAATATACGAACATCTTTTTTTAAATCGTTTTTGCTCCACTACAATAAGGCTGTATGCACAGCCTGTTTTTATTTTAATTAATTTCATTGATAATCGTTTGCAGTTCATTGACTGCATGATAGCAGGACAGCCATCCAATAAAACCACCATCCGTAAGAAATGATTGGATGATCTTTTCTTCAACCAGTCTGTATGCCGCACCGGATCTCTTCATGAATGCATATACAGAACTGAAAAGATAGTTCAGGTACTCCATGACAGTTCCTTCATGTGTGATGGTCATGTTCTCATTCTGAACCACGGTGAGCAGATGTCTTTTAAAATAACTCATCTGTTTATCTGCCGGAGAGCGTTCCGGTGTTAAAACCGTGATGCGTGGGGATATGTAGATATTTCCATAACTCAGCCTGTCTTTCTTTGCAGTATGGTAAAAGCCTTTTCCGAGTACTGTTTCCAGTTCCTTTAAATATCCAAAGATAAGGCTGCGTTTTTCCAAGCCCAGCTCCCTGCGCAGTCTGTCAAAGGAAACACGAAGACCGTTATCAGGGCTGTACTTTGTAAGGATAAGAAGAAGCAGTCTTATGGCATATAGTGAAAGATCATTGAGATTTTCAATGTTCATTTTATCTGATAAATCGAAGAATTTATAGAAAGAACTTATGTATCTGTTTTTTTTGAAATTTGTGACATTGGAAAAATCATTGTTGACAAGCTTTATATCTTTTATACCGGACCAGTTCTGACCGTTATAATAGTTTAATTTAAGCAGCCCCTTTGCTTCCATGTTGCGGAATATCTCAAACACACTTCTTGGATCACATCCGATAATGGATGATAACTCTTTCGTTCTATACTGCTCTACTTTTCCGCTGCGGTCTGCAATCTGACTTAAAAAGATATAGGTGAGGATCTCATATCTGGATGCACCGCCGTTTCTTTTAGTCAGTTTGGACACATTCCCTAAAGAAATCTTGCCGCATCCCATAATTTCGTCAATGTTTTCTGCCATCTTTTTGCCTCCTCTCCTTGTAAATTATCGCCAGATGTTATATAATAAATCCAAACAAATAAATAAAGGGTAAACGAAAGAAACATAAACGGTTTTTCCTTTTATGCTGATGTTCCTTTTATTTAGTTGTGGATTTTATTTTAATCATTTACCGGTGTTATCCGGTCAAGCAGAAATCTGGCGGGATTTCTGCTTTTTTCTTTTATCTGTTATCGAATATAGCAGTTTTAGGAACCTTTTGCAAATAGACAAAAAGTGCCGTCTCAGAAATTAAAACGCCGCAGACCGCATATTTACTGCATTTTCGAGATTGATTAAAACTGACCGCATCTCAAGAAATCCCCATTTTAAGCGGAATAAGGAAATAAAAAAAATTTTTAAATTTTTTTTAGACAAAAAATGCCGTGCTATAGATTAAAATATATAAAAGCCTTGTATTTTCTGATATTTCCTGCACACTTATCCACAAGATAAGGTTTTTTCACTTATAAATACCTTAAAAAACTAGACAGAAATGCTGCTCTCCCAGATTAAAATGAAAAAAATAGACAAAATTGATGCTTTCAGAGATTAAAATAAGAGAAACTAGACAAAAATGTAATTCTCATAGATTAAAATGATAGAAAATCAAAAAAATAAGAACATCCGTTCCCTGATTTTAGCCGGTCAACGGGAAATAGACAGATCAGCAGTCTGGCAGATTAAAATTTTAAAAGTGCAGTTTCAAAGTCCGCAAATGCCTGTTTTTAAAGGGTTTCAAGCTTTTAAAGGAAGCTGATTAAATAAGGATTTTTATATAAATAGACATATTTCTCTGCTTTACAGATTAAAATTTCCATAAATAGACAAAAACTATCTTCGTGCAGATTAAAATTGCAGATTATAGACAAAAACCACCATTTTACAGATTAAAATTACAAATTATAGACAAAATATGCTATCCTACAGATTAAAATTGAAGATACACATCAATACCTTTTCTCATTTACATAAAAAAACACCTTCCAGAATCTTTGATGATCTGAAAGGTGTTTTGTAAGCAGAACAGATATATCAGTTGTGTCTTATCCCGTGCTTTTGCAGTGGAAAGTGTCAGCCCTCGATTTTATAGAACAGCTTCTCTTCGTTCGTCAGTGGAAGAAAATCAATCTCAATATTGCTGCGGTTGAAATGGAAATCTGCAATCTGGATGCTGGCATCCATCAGTTCTGTCATTTCAGCGCCTATTTCTTTTTTGATCCGGTCGTTGTTCCTGCTTGTGACACGGATCTTATCTTTGAAATATTTGATGGAAAGCGTAGTATGCGTGTCCGGATATATGCGCATGCGCTCTTCCTGCAGTAGCTGGGAAATCATCTTGCCCCTTGATGAAGTGATCCGCTTATATAGGTGTGTGGATATCTGGTTGTGGACATTGTTTTTCCACATTTCCTTTGTATAAAAGCTTGGCATGAGGTTGATGTCAATATTAATGAACTCATGATTGCCAAGGTTTGAGAAGTCTCTTAAAGAGGAATTCTCGCTGACACGGATAGTATTGAGCGTTTTGCGTTTTCCAGTTGTATCAGGATCCGATTTAATGGAAATCGTAAGGTCAAACAGGGAGATCACCGAATCTGATATCAGATTACCGTTCTCATCCTGCACGCTGGAAGAGATCCTTATGTGTGCCAGTTTATTCAGACGGTTTAAAAGTTCCACATACATTTTTTTATTAACCTGTACATCATGTCCATATACGTCTCCGGCAAGATCTGGGAGAGTGATATTTAATGGATCAGATGTTGCAGATTCTATCGTCATGTCATTGAAGATTGCAGAATAGATGGCAAGGTCTTTTACGTCCAGAGTTTTTACCCTTGTTCCCACGCTGTATTCTTCTTCGATCTTCATGATTGCCTGCTGTTTCTTTTCCTCTGTTGAGCAGTCAGCAGCAACTTCGTCAATGATGATCCGGACAGCCTGCTCGTCATCTGCTCTTAATACCTCGAACACCTTGATACGGTTGTCGGCAGCTTCAAATTGCAGCTTCGGTGTGGAGGACTGCCAGTTGACGATTGGAAGATCGGATATTCCGAAGTTAAGATCGGGTGCCTTTGTCATGAATCCGAATTTATTACGGTAAAACTCATTACAGATCATCGCATATACATCAACACTCACATCCTGTATGAAACTGTTTACCCTGCGCTTGGCAGGAAGTGTGTTAAAATATTCAAATTCAAACAGATAGGAATCTGGATTTTTAAACCATGTTCGGATCTGCTCTTTTCTCGTCTCAAAGAACTCCTCTTCGGAACTTATGTTGATCTCCACATTTTTAGAAGACCTGATATATGGATCATTGATCTTTTCCCATTCCGTTGTTATGAATTTTGGATTATTTGGTGTCGTCTTTAATTCGCCAATCTCCTGCCTTATTGTACGGTAAAAGTAGTCCTTTCGGTTTTTCTTTAATGATTTTACCTGAATATATGCCTCTTTTTCAGACATTGAAGAATATAGATCAAGAATGTACATGATAAGACGTTCAAATGTGATCTCATTATCCATCTGGTTATCAAAGAACCAAGAGTCCATTACTTCATGCATAGGGATTTCATTTTCCTGTAAAAAATCCGGGAAAAAATCCTTGATCGGTTTTCCTATATAGTCAGCAATAACATTTGCGGTCTGTTCTAAGCTGTACTGCTGCGTTTCCTGCATTTTCTTCTCCTTACTCGTGCTGTCATGGCATAAACTGCCATACTGGGATTGTTATTTGTTTATTATAGCAAATGATATGAAAAAAATCTATAAATGGTGTGTTTTTAAAATATATTACAGTATCATACATGCACCTTATGCCAGAATATAAAGTAACCGCCATATATTATATCAATGTCATTAAAATAAGAGTCGTTCGAGGTCTTGACACCCTGAGACAACTGCAAATCTAAAAGCGACATTAAGTTAAGGAACTTCAAAATCAAAAGGAAATGTCTATCGAGGTATAAAAACTTCGGTAGGCATTTTTTATTTGCATAAATCCTAAAAATAGGCATGCTTTTAGGACTGGATTTTCTCAGCCAGCCTGAATAAAGATATTCTATTTGGAATTGTATTATTCGATATTCCCGCCACGAATATTCTTATGCCACACGGTACACAAACCAAACTGCCGATTTTGGCTTGAGATTACGCTTATCAGAACGTCCTGCTCTTACAGGAACCGTATATGCCAATATCTCCGCAAACATCATATTTGGTGGTTTCTCGTTATATAGACTGTAATATTTCCGCACAATCAGACACGCCATCTTAAAATCAATAACATACGGATACTTGTGATTGCTCTGTGGCACCGTCTACGCAATAAAAAAGAGCCGTTATCTCGCCTTTCGGAGAGAATCACGGTTCTTCTGTTTTTATGTAATTATTCAATAAAACTACTTATATGATAAGCTGTAACACCTTTTTCTTCTGCCTGTTTTAAATATGATAATACATCATCAATAAAAACGGTTTCTTCTAATTTGTGAAAATTGTGACTTATAATCCAATCCCATATGCGAGTTTTAGAGCCTTTCATAATTGCTCCATATTTAGTTTCAATACAGGTATCATTCGAAGCAAGTTTGTACCCTAAGCTGTTATTATGGTCAAAATATTCAAGAAAATTATCCCAATATTCTTCTGGCACAAACCAAAAATTTCCATTGAACTCAATACCTTTACAGTTTTCCTCAAGCCATACAATCTTATCAAGTAACTCCACAGGTGATATAATAGCACCACATATCCAAATGCCTTCTTTCTTTGCTCTTTTAAGCGTTTGAATGACTGTTTTTAATGGTCTACTATACAGGAAAATATGATTTTCTATCTCTTTCATAGTTTGCCCGTTAGTAGTTCCATCTTTTGCATTTACGTGGTTATTAAATCGGTATTCAGCTATAGTACCATCTATATCTACATAAATATATTTGTTTTTTAATGTTTTTATCATTTTTCTATTCATACTATTTTTCCTTTCCCCAAAACACCCCTCCCTTTTCATTTTAAGAAAAAGAGAAGGGTGTGATTTTTAGCTTAACTTAATGACATTGTATATTATATGACGGTTACGAAATAAAAATTATAGAGCTTCTTCCCGGTTATTGATCACATGCTTTTAGCTATGCTATCAATAAAAGCATAGGTAGCCGGACAGCTTGCAGACAATATCTCTGGATTTGCAAAATAGACATAAAAGCATTCTGCAAAATATTCCACGGATGTATCTGTGTTGTTGTGGTCTGTATTCCATACGGAACAAAACGCACACTTTTCAGAGTTAAATATTGCCGTAAAATCCTGACTCACAGACGGAGCAAGATTTTCTTTATCGACGGCATGGCCAACTTCATGCAGGATGGATTTTTCAGCAGCATCCCGGTTGTCTATATAGATAATGCGGTCTTTCCACTCCGTGAGTGCAAGGATAGAGCCTTTAAATCCATTCTCTCTTCCAAAGTTGCGGTCCGTGCATATGTAACGCCACCCATTGCTTTCCAGATGATTCCTGATATTTTCCGGTATCGTTTTGTAATTTGCTTCGATATTTTTTATCCGGCTTTCCGGGATGTCTCCTTCTGCTTCAATAATGCCTGCGCTTTTCTCTTCATCTTCTGCTTCAGAAGCAATGTCCGATGTGCCGGCCAGTTTATCATTTGAGACAGAGTACTGCCCGGTTGTTGTTGGAACTTCTTTTTTTTCAATGCCCGGTACCGTTCCCTGTGTCAGATAAAATGCGTGGTTTCCAATCCTTGTGTAGAATGGACAGTTGCCCCAGTCGCTGTTGTCGTTCATATCCCCCGGATTCCGGAAATATAATACGTCAGGATCGTTCAGGACGGATGTTTTTCCTTCTGCAACCATGCGTACAACGGACAGGACTGCTTCAGATGGTGTGCATGAACTGATTTCTGAGGAATTTTGGAATTGCTCTTTTCCACCGTCAGATCCCTGATATACGACTTCGCTTATCGTGTCAGGATAAAGAGGGCTGTTTACCCTGTTCAGAATGACTTCTGCAACTGCAACCCATCCATTCATGCCTTCCCCTCTTGCTTCGTGCCATACGGTCTGTGCAAGCAGATAGATATCCTGTGCCGAATAAGCTGCAGCTGCAGTGCCGGAGGTTCCATACACAGGAGCAGATAATGCGGCATCATCTGCTCCCGTTGCCCGGAGATATACTTTAAAATCAAATCTGCTTATTGTCACAGTTCCTGCTGAACTGCTGCAATGGATCCAGTAACCGTTGCCAATGTAGATACCGGCATGATTGATCCTGTCTTCACTGCCATCGTGCATGATACCGATATCCCCCGGCATCAGCATGTCAGCACTTATATGTTCCAAGGAATTTAACATGCTTGATGTGGAAACCATTCCGGCACATGTGTCCTGCGGATAACCGGCACTCATGTAAGCCCACTGGACAAACCCGGAGCAGTCAAGCCCTTTCTGCACTCCGTTATCTCCAAATGTCCACCAGCTGTTATCGTAGCCGGGAGCAGAAGCTTTTCCACCCCACTGATAAGGAACCTGACCTATAAGCGATGCAGCGACACTGACCAGTATCTGCCTGTTGCCGGAGGCAGATGCAAGTGCATTTTCAAGAGCCTTTGATTCTTCTTCTCCGGTAAACTGCTCTTTCATGAGATTCAGGAAGATGCTCTGTTCAAGCCCCTGTTCCGTGTAGTCACCTGTCTGTATGCGTAAAAGACGTTCCTCATATTCTTCCCGGTAATCGTTTAATTCCAGTCCGTATGTCTGCATGATGCTTTCCGGATCGACTGCTGAAAAATTTACGGAACCGTATAAGACATCTTCTTTTTCCAGCATGATCTCTTCCGTTCCGGAAACATGATAATATCCATCAGCTCCAAGTTCGTATGTATGATAAATCCCGGATTCCGTGATATACCGTATCCCGTTTTTTTCGTATGCATCCGGTATCATGGTCTCTTTGAAATTGTCGGTTTTAAGTGGCACTTCCATTTCCACGGATTCCTCTGTTGTAGTCATGGATGCAAACCGGATATCCGTAATAAGGATATCTTTGTGAGACATTAATACGCATATTGCAGCGATCGTTTCCTGATAGTTTAATGCTTCGAATGGATTTCCTGCATTTTCAAATGACTGCATGGTAAATGTCTGGTTCCATCCTTTTTCCGCAATCTGCTCTTTTAATTCGCTTCTCATGTTTTTATACTGGTACGAAAGAAGCTCTTCAAGCAGTGTGGTTGCTGTAAGGATATCATCCGTAAGCGTTGTTTCTTTTGGAGCAGCCGGTTTGGCACTGCATGTGATCTCTGCCGGAATAATGGACAGGATGCAAAGGACACATATGATCGCAGACCGAGCCATCCTTTTCATGCTCTTATGCCGTTGTATTTTTTTATCAACTGAACGCATGTTTTTTCTCCTCTGTTTCTTTTAAAAGTGTTATCCTCTGGTTTTCCGTTATATGTGTGATAATACATTTTCCACGTCTGTATTCTTCCAGATGGAGTATGCCGTTCTCCATGGAAGAGAGGAGTTCCTGTCCGTATTTCAAAAGGTTTCCATTCATGGCAGGCCAGTATACACGGGTATATTTGCGGCTGCACATATTTTTCATATCGTATACGGTTATGTCGTAGATCCAGCCATATGCCTGTATGTCGATATATTCTGTCTCAATGAGATATAGGTTGCTCATGTTGTCTGATACAAGATAATCGGTTGTATCAGATGATTTTGTCAGCTGTTTTAATATCATAAATGATGTTCTGCTCATATGTTTTCATCCTCCAGTCCATTGTCCATCATAAGTTCGTCATCCGAGAATCCAAGATCATCAAAATCAGAAAAGTCCGGTACTCCAATATCCGGAATATCTGACATATCCGGAACAGACTCTTCCGGGATATTTTCTTCATCTGATCCAGCTTCCGGTTCTGGTGCTGTTATTTTATAACCGGATGATTTTTTCGGATTTATATGCGCATCTTTGTCCGGATTGGCATCCACAGCCTGAGAAGGTTCTGTCATATTACTTTCTGCCATTGGAACAGACGTATTTGCCGTCTTGGAATTACGTGTCATTGTGATGGATTGTTTTGGACGGTATCTGTTAACGGTTCCATTTTTTTCATGTAGTCCACCGTGGACTACATTTTCGTTTGAACCATCCGCCTGTTCTGTGTTTTTGGCTGGAACATCTTCCCATTTTTTCCATTCGCTGCCGCCGGAGGTTCGTCCTGCATTATTCAGATCATCCCATTCGCTGTCTGTATTACTTTCAGCTGTTATGGAAGACGTCCTTTCCGGTGCTGTGGTCATATCCGGAGATGCAGTGTGTCCACTATTTGTGCCGGACTCTGTTATATGACGTACTTCACTTGCAAGCACTGGTTCCATATCTGATGGATCTGTACCAAAGGACAGTTCAGATGATATGTCTGCAGCCGGAGCATATGATCTGCCTGTGGCTGTCATTGCATGTTTCGGATCTCTGTTAAGTTGGGATTTAACGTCACGGTCCTGTCCATGATCCGGTTTTTCCGGCTGCCGCCCTGTCTGACCGGCTGCTCCACTTTTCTTTTTCTGTTCTCTTTTCTTTGCATATTCTTCGATATATTTTTTCAGCTCATCGTTATCAGCTTCCGTCCACGGATGTCTGAAATCTTCATCCGTACACAGCTGTATGTCATCGTAATATTCCTTGCGGTATTTTTCATTGTATACTCCAAATTCCAGTCTTTCGCTTTCCGGCATATTAAGGATCCAGTTAGGTGCATGTTTGGTCGCCGGCCATTTTCTAAGTTCCCGGCACATCGGATGGTTGGAGTAATCAATCTTCTGCATCTTGATACAGTTTTCTCCCGACACGAAAACAAGAACGTATTTTCGGTTCAAGGTCCTTATCTCATGTGGAGTATATAAAGGTCTTTCCTTATGGGATTCCGTGATCTGGTATTCTGAATGTATCTTAAAAAGTTGTCCTGCTTTTTCCGTGTATCGTTTTCCCTTATCCTCTACTGTCTGAGGTCCCGTTTGATCTGAGAAGTAATCGGATGTTGTCTTATTATTTGCCCTTAACACGATCTTCACATGACAGTCATTCATGATCGTATCCCATTCATTGTCCGGGTACATTTTCTGGAGCTGCCCAAGATCCTGCAGGATGGAGATGATGTCAATATGTCTTCCTCGTAACGTTGAAAGTTTTTCTGTGTAATCAGGGATACGTCCGATGTTTGCAAGCTCTTCCAAAAGCAGAGTGACACGTACAGGCAGATAGCCTTCGTCCGTGGAATCAGCAAGTGATACAAGCGCATTACATAACAGCGTGATAAACAATGCAACAAGGAAGGACATTGATTTATCTGTATCGGATGAACCGATGAAGTAGATACATTTTTGTTTTCCCGGCAAAGTAAGGTCAATATCCGGCGTTGAACATAACCGCTGGACAACCGGCATTGCCAGTGATGCCAACCTGATCTGCAGTCCGGCAAATGTGTTGCCTTTTACCGTCTTGTCTCCATTCGCCCATGTATTTAAGAAAGGTTTTGCAGGATGGGTGTCCGGCAAAGTGGATGTCATTTCCTCAAACGAATCTACCGTATTGGTATTAAGGATGTTGTAAGCACTGGTCAGATTCTTCGGCATGCCCATGAAACCATTTCCTGTCGTGATCAATAACGAAAGTCCGATCAGCAGGTTAAATTCAGAATCTGTCCAGAAATCAGATATCTTTCCGTCATTTGTATTATCCATGACTGTTTTAGAAAAGGACTGGGCAACGTATGTTTTGTTTCCAATGACACTCATGTAATCACATGTATCGGAATGCAGCATGTTTTCCGGTTTGAAGTTTAAGATCTTTACAACATATCCGTGCGCTTTTGCCATTGCTGCCGTTTCCCTGTATAGTTCCCCTTTTGGATCGGTTACGATACATGATTCTCCAAGTCTGATCTTCTGCATCAGGATAGGGATGCCGTAGCATCTTGATTTACCGCTTCCGGGCGCACCAAATATGATGATATTCCGGTTGATTCCGTATACAGTGGTATCAAGTGAGTACATTTTCATGATGTTATCTTTGTCTGCCCCTATGATGATATCGTTCAGATCATGATAATCGCCGCTTATAAACACTTCATCTCTTTCTTTTGGCGTCATTTCGTGCGCTGTTCCATCATAACCCTCATGGGAAGCATCATAGTTTCTTTCACTGTCTCTGTCTGTTTCCTTATGGAGGGATGCAACAACACGGTATACCATATAGTTAAAAAATAAAAACAGGATCACCGTGAGCGGTAGCATTTTTGTAAAAGCCCCGGCTATCGCCCCTCCCCAGCTGAAGTACCGGACGCTCCGCCGGAGAACAAGCGACTGTTCATAGGCATATCCGACAACGGTTGCTGCTATCAGTAATGTGATTATCAGATCTACGTATATGGCTTTTCTATGATTTTCCCATATTTCCTTTATCAGCTTTATGGCTAATCCGATAGCAGACCTTTCAAATAATTTCTTTAATGGATTCTTATTTTCATCCATTGCTGCCTCCTTTCTGCAATTGTATAATATAGCGTATATAAACATTTTAGATTCTTTAAATGGCAGGCTTTCGCCTGCCTTTGGTTATTCGAGCAACGACTTACATATATTCTGGAGTTCTCGCTGCGCTGCACTTTTAATTTCTTTGTCTGCTGATAGTATCCGGCATACATCCATGTAGGTCTTGCTATTACCGCCTGTATCATTTACAGTTTTAAGCATGGTATGTATCATGTCATGGAGAAGCGGTGATTCTTCTCCGTAAAATTTTACTATTGCAGGTGTGCGAATCTGCAGATACGACAGTATCAGCATCTCTTTAACGGTATATGCCTGTCCGTCAGGACTGATAAATCGCACGTCTTCTTTTTCAGTTCTTTTTACTTTATATTCCAGTATATTCATGATTACCTCACTGTAATAATCTTGTAACCGATCGATTCGAAAAACGCTTGCTCTTTAACATCATTCTTGACATATACCCCGTTTACGCATATGTATAATGCAGGTACGGCTATTTCTTCCTGGTTGTACACTTCATTGAATTGTTTCAGATCCTCTTTGGTCTCTACTTTGATGGCTACTTCCATTGTATGATTCTCCTTTGTATTATCAAAAACTAGCTAGGTATTATGACGCTTTCCATGCTCACTGTTCGAATTTCAGCAAGACCGTCATTTAATTTTTCGACTAAATCCCTTTGAAAATCAAAGCAGTATATGACATAGTTGATTTCGCCTGTAATAGCTCCTGCTGAAAACGACAGTGCGGCTAGAAACCTACACAATCGGATCAGATCAGGTATACAGAAAAGAAACGCTATTTCTGCCCCATTGATGCCATCCGCTTCTAATCCCAAGTTATTTGTCATATGGTCATGGTTCGGCAGGATAATCTCTTTCATCGATTCTTTCCATTTTGGTTTTATCATTTGTGTAAAAAGGAATAATCCGTTTGTGTCATATGGTATGGCATACAGTGATTTGTATCCATTATTTAATCCAAGCGCAATTGCATTTTCCGATGTTGCGATTTTGTAAAATACATGATTGTCATATCCAAACACGATACATTCTTTTATGCTTCCGGGCGGTACAGTTCCACAATATCTTTCTCTGGCGATCGCTGATATTACATATGCCATCTGTCCTTCTACTGCTTTTGCCCATTTTATAGGTCTTTTGCCCGTGTGGTATATCGTGTATGTTCCTCCTGCACCAATCACACTTCCAATTGCCCGGCTATTTATTACTCCCTTATCTTGCTCTGTTTTCTCCTCCTCTCTTTTGAGATTGAACATGCCTGTGTCCTTTATTTCTAGTGATGAATAGAAGCACGTTTCATTTTCCCCAATACTCTTAGTTCCGTTTATTTGTGCCTTGTCCTCTGGTGTCGTCTTTACCCCTGCCTTTATCATCATAACAACTATTTCACTTTCCCGCCTTGCTTTTTCTGCCTGCGTCGCACATGATGAGGTACGCCCTAATGCCTCCGCATTTAAAACTCCGTATTTATTATAATGTCCATAATATCCCGGCCACAGTTCGTCCGTTATCTGGGAATAGATATTTCCAAATTTACGGAACCGGACTACTTTTTTATGCTCCACATTAAATTCTTCCAGTATTTTTTCTTCTTCCATTTTCTTGAGCTTTCTGCGGCACATCTCTTTTTTTTCTCCGTACAGTTCCAAACTCTTATATGAAAATGTCCCACATGTGAGCAGTACTTTCACGATATCGTTCCGGTATCCTTTTTTATACGCAGGTTTTCTGTATCTTACTACGCCGGGTTCCTGTTTCTTCGTTTGCATCACGATTGCATTCCCCTCCCCGGCGCTTTCCTTTTTCTCCATCTTTTTACCTCTTTTCCTTATGGCTCATCCGCAGGCTTTTCTCTTTAACAGAGAGTATGGCTCTTTTTACGCCCCGGCTGTACAACACATCTAAACTTTTACAGAAAGAAATCTGCAAACCATTGATAATATTGATTTTTTCTCTTTTTATGAGGTGAGTTTTCATGATTTTTGAAAAATGCAAAAACTCACTTTTTATTCATTACATTAAAAGGTGTATTTTTGGAAAACTGGCACGCTGAAAATTCACCCTTTATTGTCATATAAGACGTAATTGTATTTACCATCATCGTTTACACCGGTAATGTATGCAACACAATGAGGGATAGTCAATTCAAGCTCACTTAGATTGTCTAATAAATCATCAATATTTTCGGAATTGCTAACGACAAACATTGTCTTATAACCAAGGTTTTCTGCGATTTTTCCGGATGGAAGTGTTACGGCATCATAGTATTTTCCTTGCAGCATTCCCAGCTTATACAATTCGTTTTTTGACAGGTGGATCGTTTTATAGAACACGTTATTGCCAATAAACATAAGATCAAATCCATCGGTAGGTATCGAAATAAATTGGAGATCTTCAAAGTCTTTTACAAAGTCAAGGCAGATATCGAAACTTTCGATTGTTTTGAAATTTACTTTTGCACTTACTTCACGGCTTTTTGAACCGGAAATGTAAGCTTTTGAAGTCGGACTGTAATCAATGTATTTCAGGGATTTTAAATTGCTTAATACATACAAAGCCTGTTGAGGGCTGCATCCAAGATAATCTTTTAAGATATGCTTTGCCTGCCATTCAGACATGCATCCAATATGGTTGATGATCGTAATGAAGTTGTCCTCAGTTTCTGATAATTGAATATTCATAATTTCCTCCTTAATTACATAACTTGAACTATATGTATTTTGTTTTGCGTGATATGTACTTTTTTAAATGTCATATGTATTTTTTAGGATTAATAAATATTAGTGTTTTTAATCGCCTTCTTATGATACATATTGCTTTGATTATGTATCTTTTGACCTTAGTTATGTATCTTATGACAATACATATGTACAATATTGTGTAATAACCAGTCTTAAATGATCTTCTGCCTTCCGTATTTGGCATCAGTTCCATCATTAAATGCCTGATATTCTCGTTGCGAGGCATTGAGTGTTATCTGCATGTTATCTCCGTTCGTGATCAACATACCTTGCTGCCGTTTGAAGTGAAGGATCGCTTCTGCCTCTTCATCGGTGATGGAATAGTTTTCCCTTATATATGGCATATCTTTTGGTTTGATTTTCTTTAACAATGTAATGGCACTGCATGCCAAGAGGGTTTCTCCATATTCCTTCATTTCATCGCCCAGTAAGTCGGCAACCTGCTGTGTGGAAATGATTGTTCCTCCGCCATATCCACGGATCAGCTTTACCATGTTCTGAACCTGTTCAGCACATGGCTTGTATTTCATCAATTTCCAGATCTCATCAAAAAATGCGGCACTGCTTCTATCCGGGGAAGCTTTTACTTCTCCGTAAACAAATTTAAATGGCAGGAATAAAAAGGCAGCAAGAAGTTTTTCACCAATATTATCTTCATCAACATCGAAAACAATATAGTCTTTTGTAAGATCTATATTGGTCTGACCATTCATATTTTTACAGTTGCCGTATACATAAATTTCCAAAACCTCGGATATTCTTGAAAGTTCAGGAATCTCTTTTATGTGGTCATATAAGTCTCCAATGATTGGCATTAATTTTAATTCTCTCGTTTCAATATTTTTGTAAATGGATTCATTTGATTCAGTAATGCCAAAAGACATATATACCTCAGTAAGTGCGATATTTAGCTTATTATATTCAGTGTTGGTTAGCAGTGAATCTAAGTCTAAATTTAAGTTTATCCATAAGATCATATCGTTTATCTGTTTTGCAAGCAGACTTTTGTTGTTGATCACAGTATCATCTTTTATCTTGGTTTCATCAATCTGACCTTCATCTCGGATTGCCATAGGATTGATCCGAAATTTTGAACCAGGTCCGAACGGAACATATAGGCCATCAACGATATCACAACTATTTTTAAACTGATATCCTTTTTTAGGGATAATATAATAGCAACGTACACCTTGTAGATACATGCGGTGTCCTATGCTTTCAAGCGTATAGGTTTTTCCTGCTCCAGAAGTTCCAAAAATCAGCATATTTGCATTCTCAAAAAATTGAGTATTGAAATTATTAATGCAGACAATCTCTTTATAAGCTTTTCCCGGTAGACCTGTTGTGCCGATAACATATCCAGTAGGATCATATATCGTGTTTGTTTTTAGGTTATATAAACAGGCAAGATCAGTGGACAAGGTATTGTGAGCCAGATTGTAAAAAATATCATTGAATGTCAAAAAAGGCATCACCATACTGAAGTACTTTTCAACACTATACATACTGTCATAAATATCCATCTTTAATTCATTTGTCATATGCTTTTTTATTTGCCGTATATATGATTTCAGTAATTTTTTTGTGGATGCCCTGACTGTCAGGATGATTGCAACATCATATAAATCTTCTCCTCTTTTCATTGCTTCTAATACCGTCCGATTATTATTGAAATTATCAGCAAGCAAAGTACCTTTTTTACGTCCTTTTTTTAATGCGGACATTGCTCGCTGCTCAACGATATTGTTGTATTGTTCGAGGGCGATTTTAGTTGTTTTCTCCGGAAGTATTTTTCCAATGATATCTATGTCTACCATGGCACCATACGATATACAGTTCAGCCATCCTGCATATACGTCAGTAGGCCAGCTGTTTCCCATAATCCCGATATAACTGTAATAGATTCCATCCATAATCATAGAATCATGGTCTATAAATGCGATTCCCTTTGAAGCCACAATATCTTTATAAGTCATTTTTTTATTTGATCCAGTGGCAGCATTAAAATCTTCATAATCAGCAGATATCCGGCTATATCTTTCTTTTAACGATTCTGCATCATAGGTTCTGCGGTTAAAGAATTTATAGAGAAAATCAGTGACAAAAAGGCTTTCGTTCTCATGGTAAAGTGCTATATTACCATCTTCGATACTGTTAAAACTAGAGATAATATCATTTCTTATCTCGATCATCTGTTGGATTTTATCTTCGTGTGAAGTTTTTCCGATTTCCATATCATGATATTCCCATATATAAAAATACCTTGTTACAATAGAACCTTTGTCAATCAATGAATTGATAAAAGATATATACGCATTCATGGATTCCCTGACGCTTGCAACTTCCTGATGCCTGCAGCAAGTCTTAATGTTATAGATAAGATCACGGCAGGTTCCAATGTCATTGACTATTTTTAATTGCCATTTATAAGGTTTTTTTTGAAAGAGATTGCCAAATACTTTTAACAGATATTCCTGCTTTTCGGGAGATTTCAAATCATATTTCGTAGGTAGTATTTCAACTACCGATAAATAACGGTTATCTTCTGTAATATAGATGCCATTAACAATATCCTTTAAAGGGACACAGTCTTGTGTCGCACCGGAATATCCGATATTTTTTTGGTCTGTTTTTTTTTCGTGTTTGGATTTTTCTGAGTTTTGTTGTAATGACTTTAGTGTATTTGCAAGTTTAATCTTCGCTGTATTTTGTAATGAAGTCATTGATTCTTGATTTAATTTTCCGGATAAGGATTTCCATTTCGGATTCGTCTTCGAACTCATTATTTTCATACCTTCCTTTCTTTTGGATGTACTCTGGTCCTCTTAAATGCCGCATGCATTTATTCATATGAAATTTCACCGCAGCAATAAGGAATTGTGTGATAGATCGGTTTGAGATACCGCGAAGACTAAAAAAAAATGTTGATCCACCAAAGACAGCAGAGAACATAAAGATAGCTAATTTTGTGAAAGGGATAGAAAATATTATGAGTTCGACAATGCCTGTAAAAATAAGACATTCAATCCAGTTCCTGCTCTGTATTCCAAGTATTTTCTTTCGTGGAAGCACATTTCTGGTTAGGAAAAATCTGCCATTTCCTTTGTACACTTTTTCACCTCCAATATGTTTATAAGTGTATTATTCAACACTTAAAAATGATTATAAGTGCACCATTTGATTATCGCAATAAACTTGGAGGGCATGAAAAAAGAGCCTTGAGAGGCTCTTTATGGCTTTTTAAGCTGGAATTGAAATTCGTTTGTTGTATAATCATATTCAACGATAAGGTATTCCGCAGAATCATCTATCTGCATTTCTGTTTTTAGTATGGAACTTTGTCTGTCAAGATCCGTGATGGTGAGTACAGATCTTTTATATCCTGCATCTTTCATGTATTCGTTGACCTTATCTCCATATAAGATCAATCCGGCGGCAGGCATATCTCTTTGATCTAATTTGTTTGGATTTGCTATGTAGTTATAATCCAAATCTGTATTTTCACCTGTATTTATAACATTTATATTATCGTTTGATGTGATATTTATGGAACCGGTTATATCGGCAGCTTCTTTTTTTCTATTACTTGAGATAGCTATGATCGAAATGACTATAATTGCCATGATGGATACAACTGTTAAAAATTTTCTGGTATATTTCATACTTTATTCTCCACTCTCCGGTGCTTTAAATGTATGCATTATGGAGGTATTCCCGGCTTCCACCAAAATGCTGGTTATTGTATATATATGTTCATTATATGTATTGCTTATTTCAAATTCTTCGTTATCTTGGTTAGGATCACGCACGATAATATTACCTTCTGGCGTTGTCCCTATAAGTAATATATAAGAAGTACCTTGTCCAAATGCAGATGCATGAGGTATTTCAAGTATAACGGGCCACTTCTCATTGACCAGATAATCAGCTAGGGAGTACATGTCGATCTGCATATCTTCTACCATCATATTATTTGATTCAGCTATGGTATTCATGGTGCTTTCGTCTGAAGTATTTTCAGTAAGTTCCGGGTAGTTGTTCAGCAGAATATCAGGTGTAATATAGTCTGACTTCCAGTAACTTTCAATCATTGCCATACAGGTTAGCAAAGAACCTGCATTTGCTATATTTGATGTTTTATAAGGTATTGAGGAAAAATCCTGCTGGCGATATAGTGGATATGTGTTAAACTTTTGTTCTGGACCGTCTTCAATGGAAACCATGTTGTGACATGCGGAAATACCAGATAGCTCGGTTCTTTCGTGCGTTTGGGATGAGGCTGTTATAGTTTCCGTACTCTCCGTAGACTCATTTTTAGTATTCGCACATCCACATAAAGTAAATGAAATACATAACAAAAGTATCAACTTTCTTTTTTTCATGTTTATCACTCCAATCCTGCATATTTGTTATAATATAATGTAGCATAATTTTGACGTTTATCAAGGTCAATAATATAAACTCCGCATGTATCAGACCATATGAAACGTGACCATGAATATCTGCTATATTTTTTCTGCCAATATTCATAGTTGGGTGCATATGCACATCTTTCAAAGTATTTGGCTACAATATCACATGCGGCAATGGTATCGGTGGCATTTTTGATTTTTTCGTAATTTGAGCCAGTTTGAGAAGGAAATTCATAGATTAAATATCCGGCCTGCGCCTGAATACCGTCTACCGGAAGATTATGAGCAGATGCATATTTGTATAATGCATCTGCCCTGCCTAGTCTCCATTGGCATAGACCAATGGAACCTTGGTCGCCTGCACTGACATTTGTCCGGAACCCATTTTCTGCCTGTAAATTTCCCATGACGCCAGCAGCACCTTGATCCGTAAAACCAGCAGCTTTTAATGTTTTCCATACTACTTCCGGGTTATCGCCGCCGGTTATTACAGCAGAATTATCAGCGAAAATTTCGCCTGCTGTTATGGAAGTAAAACTTTGTGTCCATTCAGAAAGAGGTTTATCTGTATTTAGTGTGTAGTAAATAGTCCTTGGACCATTTGTACCTGTACAATTTGCTTTGGCTTGCATCATCATGACATCAAGCATTTCATAGTAGGATAGATCATCTTTGCATATATCGTCCTTATTAATTCCAAGTGCTTCGAATAAGTCGGATTTACAATATGGCTTAATGGTGATATTTGTGTATTTGGTTTTCTCTGAAACCGAGCCTGCGGAATCATTCTTTTTTTTATCGGATGATTCCTGTTTAATGGTTTCTGTTTCTGCAATATCTGCTTGAATATTATAAAAATATTTCCAGTTATCTTCGTCAAACAAAAAATCCTTCATGGATTCATAATCATCATACTTTCCGCTATACGTGCCAAGACCAAGGACATTTATTAATTCTGTGTAATTGACATTTGAATAGACATCTTCCCATTCATGCGGATATTTTTCATTAAGTATATTTTTTGTGATAGTAACATCTAATCCGTTTTCATTACAATAGTTGTCTACCAAGTCATTTACTTGCTTTGAATAAGATTTATTTAACATGGTATTAATGAGATTATAGGTTGTTATATATCCTACGTCTATTTCATTATCTGCATCATATGAATTTTCGTCTGCTTCGATCCATTCAGTGTCGTCAAAGAAATTCTTAAAGTTTGAAAAAAAGTCTCCTATTCCACTGAATACTGATTTTGTAGATTCTTCAATGTAGCTGACCGCTGTTTTAAATGGGGAAAAAGAAGTCAGATTGGCAAAGAGACCTACAATAAAGAATATCAATAATATAACAGCGACTAAGATTGCTATTATGATTATTACAGGAGTTGCAGCTACAGAGGCTGTGGCTGTAGCTGCATTGCCAGACGATACGCCAGCGGCGATACTTGATTTTTCCACTGCCCCCGCAGATGATTCTGCCGTTTTTTTTCCGGCTTCCTGCACTGTGGATTGATTGGAATGGTTTAAGTTGTTTGGTTTTCCTTTAGAATTTTCTTTATTAGTGTTTGTCTCATTTACGGAGCCTTTTTCTTTATTTTTTTTAAAGTCATTGTAAAGATCTCTTCCGGACTTAAGATTATCGAGGGTGTTTATAGGCTGCTGTTTTTCACTGCTTTCATCCTGATACTCTTCATCTGAAAATAATGCCAAGAAATTCACATCCTTTCTATGCTATTTCATGAGCTTTGTGCCGTAAGTTTTATTGCCGCAAATATTCCTTGAAGTAGCATCTCTTTGGTGTGTATATGCGTCTGTAACATAGCCGACGGATGGCTTATTGTCCTTGTTCTGGCGTACTGTGTCTGTATATAGGAATTTAATTGTTTTGCCATCGTTAAGTCTTTCTACGCCATGGATATCGGTTCTGCCTGTATTGCAGAAAGGACCGTCTGCTATTGCTTTATAACTTAATTTTTCAGTGTTTCCATTTCCTAAATCGTGGTCTATTGTTATAACCTGTTCAGCTTTGGCAAATTGTAAAGCAAAATCAGCTTCAAACGGCAATGGATTTTTTGCATCTGTCACTTTCAAACCATCATCCGTAATTTGCATTGCACTGTTAGCCATGTTATCGCCATAGTCGTTTGTTCCTTTAAAAAGATTGAGACCATCATAGGTCACTGCACCAATGTCCGTGAATGATTCGCCGTCTGGAGCATAATATACGTCTAAGTTGCCCATGTCATTCATCATCGCCTGATAATGGGAAGCGTCCGTGTCATTATCCTGTACAAAGGCACTCAGATTTGTACCTGTTTCCATTTCAATTGCCGATGTACCATTAAGTTGAGGTATGAATGTAGAAACATGTTCTTTACCATTTTCATCTTTAGTAACTGTTTCAACATGAGCGTCCTTAAATGGTTTGCCTTTTGCATTTTTAAGGTCTTCCCATCCACTTTGCATATTAAGGTAAATCTGCTTTCCATTCGCATCTAATCCGCCAATAGATGTAACCCCAATTCCTTTTGCCGGGGCTTCGCCGATTGTACAATTGCGTTTGATGCCATTTTTTCCGGTTGCAGTAAAGTTGATACCTTTATTATCATAAGTAAGATCTGATATCTTCATTCCAGCATCATTTAAAACCTTGCTAAAGCCGGAATAAGTATCCTTCATTAAACCTTGCATTAACTCCTGCTTGCCTGCAGCATTAAGAGAATGATACATATTGCTTAATGTTGCATTACGGAATAAACCATTCGTAGACATAGCTTTTGACACAAGATCCATTTGCGTAGGTGTTAGATTGGAAGTTGCAGCTGATTTTAATTTGTCCTGTCTGATCACACCTCCGGTGCTCTCATTCATAGTCCTGAATATATTGTCCGGAGTAAGTGATTTACCAGTCATTGCTGATCCGGCAGCCGCTAATTTTGCATTGCCAGTAAGCCCACCGGCATTAATAAGACCTTTTCCGGCGTGTCCGAATGCTTCTTTTCCTACTCTGCCCATGATTCCTGCTGTGAGAATGACATTGTCCAGCAATGCCCCACCGAGATTTGCGGTGGACATTCCAATTTCACGTGTCCACATTTCAATTTTTACACCAAAATTAATAAAGGCCATCATTATGCACATATTTACAAAACTGCTCACTACGGTCTGCATAAGCAAAGCAGATAAATACATCCAAATTTTAGTTAAAGCAATAATAAGAACAGTCGTTCCAAACATCTTAAAGTATGAGAGGAAGATAAGCTGTGTAGATGAAGTGGCAAAAAACGCGCTAAATAACGGAGATAGCATATACAGGATAAACATGGTTGTGTATCTCTTTAAATATTCTGCAAAAAGCTTTACAAAGTTATATGCTATAACACAGAAGAATATTGCCCTTAGAAGTAGCATAATTGCGTATTTGGGGTTTAAAGATACCCCTGATAGTAAATCGAAGATAATGTTCAGTCCCCATGAATGGGATGCTAACCAAGATTCTTTTTCAGTATCATTAAGAGAGGTATCTGGATCATCGTTTAATGTTCCTTTAATGTCGTCTAATATAGATTGTGATGTAGTATCTCCTTCACTGAAATTATCAACGGCATCATCACTGTCACCAATACCAAAATATGTATACCCTGTTGCTGTTTTTTCTTCTTGAGCAGCGGTATTCATTAGGTCATGTGCATAATCTAGTATCAAGGAAAATATGTTATTTATAAACAGGACAATGAATACTGTAAAAATTAACCGTCTCATTAAGTCCAACATGCTATCTTTTTGCTGAAGCAGATCTTTGAATCCAACCAGAAAAACAGTAAAGAAAAATAGCATGATTGCTAATGCCATGCCGGCAACCTTAAACCCATAAAGAATCTGATCTAAAGATCCGTTCGTAAAAAAGTTTTTTTCAAAATAACTGATACTTAATGTTTGCATATTCGAATCAGTTAATGTGTTGATGATAAGCGTTATGAAAAATGTTGCTCCCCACTGTACAGTAGTGCAAAGCCAATTCAAGACAACTGATAGAATTGAATTCATAAATTCTCCTTCCTTGTATAAATAAATAGGGAATCAAAATGATTCCCTATTTTTTCTGTATATATAGAATTTTCTATTAATAATATTCCAGATGAATACTATCTTAAGGAAGAACTCCTCCAGAAGCAGAACCTCCAGAAGTAGCACTAAGACCAAATTTTAAAAGAATCGTATCAAGAGTACCTGTTATAAGATTATATCCGATAGAGATAACGTATCCAAACAGAAGCCCTTTAATTATTCCGCCAAAAACAGGTTTTGCTTTGCTTGTGTTTGGAAGCAGGCACCAGATTAAAATTATTGGAACTAAAAGCAAAAGAAACCATTCTCGATACAGATTACATGCATAAGCAAGAGTCTCACTGTTACCCTGTTTCGTAGCCTCTAAGATGTCAGTACACATCAGATTTGTGGTACAGAGCATTGTGCCCATTAACATATTTAATGGGATAAACAACTGTTTGATTTTTAAATGTATTTTTTTCATTTCAAACCTCCTATATGTATATTATTACATATAGTGATATTATTTCATCGAAGCGATTTTATCAATAAAATGAGATTTTGACCGTAGTCCACAACGGACTAGATCTTGAAATCCGTTCGTGAAACTATAAAAACAAAATTATACAACATATTATCAAGAATCATATGGGATATGAATCCGAAGTAGTCCATGGTGGACTATTCTTTAAAAAAGTCATATAAGAATTATTCATGATAAACGAATAGGATCTTACAATTATTTATAGTAATATCTAGTCCACCGTGGACTAAATTACAGAGAGATGTGTTTGCAAAAACATTAAAAGCATAAAACTTATAACAAAGACTCTTACAGAATAGGAATCCAAAGTAGTCCACTGTGGACTACTCTTTTGAAAATGTTATTTAAGAATAATTCATACGAAGTAACGAATCTTATAATATGAATTTATAATTATGAGAAATATCTAGTCCACGGTGGACTTGATTACAGAAAGATGTGTCTGCAAAACTATTAAAAAATTAAAATCATACAACTTATCATTAAGATATTTACAGGATACGAATCAAAAGTAGTCCACGGAGGACTAGATTGTAGAAAAATGCGTTTGGAAAATTATTGGAACAGTTTAAAATCAAAATACTATAAAAGATTTATAGAAAAAGTAGTCCAAGGTGGACTACTTTTATTTGAATAAATCTAAACTGTTTGCAAGAGCAGGATTTATATAATCTTCATTGTTATCATCATCTTCAGTTTCAAAATCATCATCTTCATCGTCAATGTATTTATCCTGAAGAATATTATGTGATATTTCCGAAGCATCCTGATTTTCAGAATCTGAATGATCACTATGTGTATCGTGGTAATCAAAATTATTTTCTTTATTGTTGCCGCCAGATTGGTCTTCTCTATAATCAGAAATTTCTGTGTTGAGATTTGAAGCCTTAGTAATGCCATCTGGAGGTTCGACATTATGATCATCTAGTCCACCGTGGACTAGATTTGGAAATGTCAGCAGCTGTGAACCATTATTAAGTCCAACGCTCATCAGAGATAACATTGTTTGCAAAGCAAGTGCATTAGATTGGGAAGCAAAATTCTCAGGTGTCTGAAATTTATATGCAACTCCTTTAGCTATTTCTTTAGCATCTTCAGATGTGAGTGTGGATATATCTGAAATGTTATTCATGATCAAATATGTATATACGAGATCCGATATAAATGGAGTTGAACTTTTCTTTAACAGCTTAAGAAAATCAAAACAAGTTTTCTGTTTTTTATTATCGAGATTAAAATGAAGATGGCGGTCACCGATATTTGGCATATGGTATCACCTCCTTATTTTTCTCTTGAAATCAAACGCTTAAATGCTTCAGCATTGGAATGAGGATCTTCAATTATTTCGTAAACTTTCACAACATCTTTTTGCTCAATATAAGGTTTTAATAAAATTGATCCTCCGCCCATAAACAGAACAGGGAAACCATCTATTGCTAATCGCCCCATAATCAGATGATACCATTCATTTGCTAATTTTTTCACAGAATCTATGATCTTTTCTTCAATGATAGTCTTTTTGTTTTGAAGAATTTTGATCACCTGTATTTTATCAAGCCTGTAGCCTTCTTCCATTTCGATCTGCTGTATAATAGAATTTTGCATTTCCAAGATTCCAATAGGAAGGGAATCAGATTTTGATATTGATACTTTTCCGTTGATGATAGCAACCTTGTCAACGGTTTCTCCGCCAATATCAACTGCATAGTACGTATCGTAAATTGCGATAATCGATTCAGGATTTTTTGCCGTGTTATAAATTAAAATAGTAGCAAAATTCTGTGGGTAGCATTCACATCTAATTAAACGGAATGAAAAACGATAACCACAGTATTCAAATTCAACGCCATCAGAAAAATGATCATAATAATATTTTTTCGTTGCGTCAGATAAGGATGCAATATGTGTTGGTGGCAGTCCGGTACCAAGTTTGATGAAATCAATTTTATCAATTTCTGCCTGAATCCCGATAATATCTTTTTTCAATAATGGATTTTCTTTCGCAGCCCTTCTCTTTTTGTTGTCTTTATTGGTAGCTATTGCAAGTATTTCTTTTGCAATTCCAAAACATGACATGATAAATAAGTTTTCGTTTATGGTTTTGTCTTTAGTATAGGGGAAGCGATCCTGCTCTGGAATATAATAATGATCATTAATTTTCAGATATTCTTCCGAAAAAGGTTTTTTTGCATAAGTTGAAAAGCCACTAGGTGTTGTAGTTAAGGATGTTTTTACATCTGAGTTTCCTACGTCTAATCCAATATTAATCTTGCTCATATAAGCACCTCCGTTAAAATGATGAGTATAATATAGCACATATAAACAAAAAAGTAAAGTTTACTTTGACATATATGCTCTTATATGTTATTTTTAATACGTGCTATGTATCTAATTGTTTCAGATATGTAGTTTTAACATAATTTACTACATAAATGATACATTGTTTAAATCTAGTCCATGTTGGACTAGATTAGCACAGATTAATAATGTAACAGTTATTCTCCAAGAACATTCAAAAACGAGATTAGAGAAAACACTTAATCTAGTCCAACATGGACTAGATTAAGTAATGGAATGGTTCATTAATATTTTTTTTTAATAGTATCGTTTGAAAATAGGATTGGAGCAAAATTTAAAAGTAGTCCACGGTGGACTAGATAAAAGGGGGAATTGTTTAATGAATGGAATAAAAGCAAAAACATTGGTTTTTGCAACAATGAAAGGCGGTTCTGGTAAGACAACGTTGTCTTATAACTTGGCGTGTATGCTTGCGGAGAAAAGCAAAGTATTGTGTATTGATATAGATCCACAGTGCAATTTAAGCTCTAATTTCTGTGTTGACATTTGGGATGAAAATTTAATGTCAGTGGCTGATATTTTTGAAAACGGTGAGGTTGATCCTCTGAATGTGACGATTTTTTCTCCGTTGCCTCAACTGGAAACTCTTGATCTGATACCAAGCACTATTTACTTATATGGAACGGAATTGAACTTGGTAATGAAGAGCATGAGAGAACAGATTCTTACAAGTTACATGATGTTTCATAAAGAGTTTTTTAATTTTTATGACTACATTATAATTGATACTCCTCCAAACTTTGGAATCTGTACCCAGAACTGCCTGCTTGTTGCGGATCACGTTATATTAGTAACTGATCCAGACTGTAATTCTCCTAGAGGTGCGGATATTTTTATTAATCACTGGAATGCGACAAGGAAAAGAGCAGGCAAAGAAGATAACGTGGATGGATTTATTATAAATAATGTTGAAAGAACAAGGATTTCAAGTAATACAATTAAATATATAAATGACCATCCTATTTTATCAAAAATCAAATTTAAAACAACAATTCCTCACACTACCAGATTTAAAGAGTGTGGCGATCAGAATCTACCGATCACATTATTAAAAACGGAAAAAAAGAATGAGGAAGTTTCAAGGCAAAGAGCAGAAACCGTATTAAGAAGTTTGTTAGATGAAATGAAGGAAAGGGGAATCGTATAATGGCATTTGGAAATGCAAAGTTAAGCAGCAATGATTCATTGACAAGAGAAGAAATAAAAGCAAGACGTCAACAATCCATGTTTGGCGGACCAGCGCCGGATGTACAGAATACAGAATTATATACTGGAACAATAACGATGCTCCCGATGGACAGAATTGACCTGTACAAAGAAAATGATAAAACATTTAATATGAAAAAAGTCCCTGCAATAGCAGATTCAATTCAGAAATTCGGATATAACGAAGCTTGTCCTGTTGTTGTAGTAGTAAAAAATGACGGAAGATTTGAACTTATTGAAGGTCACACAAGGTTTTTAGCAATGAAATCTCTGAATCGTGATATGATTCCAGCAGTTATCAAAACTTTTAACGATTCGACAGAAATCGTTGAACAGTGGATTATGTCAAATATAAACAATCGAGAGTTTACCGCTTTAGATTGGGCTAAGGCTATGCAGAGTTATATTGATGATGTATATGTTCCACGAAGGATGGGAGGAATAAAAAGAAAAGCAGTAGCAGATTTTTTCCACAAAGGTGAAACCACTGTACAGAGATATTTATCATTATTAAATCTTATTCCTGAATTGCAGCAACTGGCAGATGATAACAGGGTGCCTTATACCGCATTGTCTAATGCAGTGAATCTTTCAGAAGCACGGCAGAAAGAATTATATAGAGAAGTAATGAGCGAATTGGAAAGGCAGGAACTTACAGAGGGATTTTCTGATATTTCAACGAAACGACTTAAACAGATGATTGACAGCTTAAAACGTTTAGATATGAATGAAGAAAAAAGCAAGCTCATTAATGAAGAAAAAAGGGCAGTGGAAGGACTAGGAGTTAAAGATGCCTATGTAGCGGATCATTCAGCCGATACAAATATAGCAGTAAAAGAGTTTTCGCCAGTATCAACAGCTTCGTCATATCAGGCAGAACAGGGCATTTCTGAAAATGAGGAAAACACAGAGACTGCAGAGGCAGTAGAAGAACCAACTAACGAAATGGGCAGTTTAAGTGGAGACAGTAACGAAATTCCAAATAATGATGCAGCTGTAAGCCATTCAGAAGCAGGAAATATCGTAATTGAAACAGCTCTGAATAATCTTAAGGAACTGGAAAATTTAGAAATATCAACATCAGATACTATGATCCAGAATCTTACACAGATTAAACATATCTGTGACATATTGTTAAAAAAGATAGGAGAGTAAAAAAAAGTAGTCCACGGTGGACTACTTTTTTTAATAATCACTCACATATGAATAATAAAACGAATTTATAACAAATATATTTTCTGATTCCTGCAGAATTGTATCTACCGGAACAAACAGTGTGACGGTATTTCCTTCAACGACTTTGAGCGACTTGTCGTTGTAGAATTTGATATTCTGTCCTTCTTTATTTTTGAGGATGATATAAGGTCGTGAAAAAATATTTATTTTTTCTTTCATTTTCGGTTTATAAACAAAAACACATTCACCAACATATGTATTTACTTTACCATCAATACATCTGCAAATGCGATATATTATTACCAAGATTATAAATATAGAGACTCCGACAATTAAACACAAAATAGATACATTACCAGTAACGGAAGTAACAATAAACCCCAAAATAATAAAAGCAATAGCATACATTAATGTCTGTTTGAAGGATTTCAAAAGCACAGCATCGATCTGATTAATTTTATTTAACATATGAATATCCTCCTAGTCTGCGTACCAAATAAGGAATAGAACAAGTAATATAAGCAGGATAATCACCCCGAAAAATTTCAGGATAAATCCATAATTAAAACGATCTGCGTGGAGCGTGTCAACTACAGGAGTATCATTGTAGTATCCGTCTTTATTATAATTTAAGTCCATTTCAGGAAATTCCAGCTGTTCTCGTTGATCTTTTTTCCTTTTTTCAAGTGTTTCATGCATCCATTCTGCACAGTTTTTTTTCTTTTTTTGAACAGGTTCATTTTCTTCTTTATTTATTGAACTGGCTGCAGAAAAAGAAACATTCTGCGGTTCATCATCATCCACTTCATTTTCTTCGTAGCCTTGATCCGGTTCGTCTTCCGGATAATAAGATTCAACCTCGTCTTCTTCATCGAAGTCAGAAAAAAGTTTATCATCATCAATGTCTATATCAAAGGATGCTGTTTCTTTCTGTACAGGAATTTGCGAGACGGTAGGTGTTATTACAGTGTTATTCTGAAATAAATCACTCGATTCGGATGCCGGTGGCACGGAATTAACACCACTATAAGTTTGTGCTGATGTCGCATCATTCGGTGGATACGCTGAAGCATTGGAAGCAGTAGAGGAACCGTTTGAAACGGCAGAGACCGTTCTTTTTTCTCGATCCTTTTGCTCCGCATGAATATTTTTCTGATCGGTGCGCCTATAAGTATTCCGCTTCGGTGGAACAGAGTCGCTTGCTGTTAATTTTGCATAGGTGCGAGCAACCTCATTTGACTGCATAGGAGTTAGATCTGCATGAGCACCGCATTCTTTACATATTTTCTTCTCATATAATACCTTGATATCATAGTCATTATGACAACGTGGACATTTCATAAAGCAACCTCCATGTAGTTTGATTAAGCATAGTTTATATTTTATCATTCGAATTGATTATTGCAATAAAATAAGACATGCAACGCTGCATGTCTTACAGATAAGGGACTTGAAATTAAATCTGAAATTTTTCAGTCACTGTAACCATTATAAGAAATTCCATATCCACTATATGGTAATGCATAGCCAAGTGAATTTATAAAAGCATCTTTAGCTTCATTTTTTGTATACCATCCATCGTATAAATTGTGTATTGCCTCATCCGGGGAAGTCATTTTTATATAGACCTGTTTTTTCTTTAATGCTGAAACAAAATTAATCGCTGATCCATGGCGTCCAACAGTTCCAAGATATTCTGGTTTCATTGCGTAAATTTCAATATTGGTTTCAATTATTTTTGTACATGAAAGTACGAAATTTGTAAAAACGATACGGTTATTTGCTTCATCATATATCCCCCATGCGTTATTTCGTTGATATTCTTTAAAAACTACATATACTGGAAGACCATCATAGTTATGGAGTTTATCGATGTCGATTGTTAAATCTTCTTTTCGTGCATTCATTACTGGTTCATCTTTTGTGGTGCTTAAAGGATCAGTGGTTTTACCACAAAGATATTCCAAAGTAACACCGTAAAGACTCGTGAAAACAGTATAATATTTTTCAGGTACAGGTCTATGACCTCTTTCCCATGTCGAAACAGTCTGCGAGCTGACGTATGTATCAGGAAGCATTTCAGTTAACTGTTCAGCAACATCAGCTTGGGAGAATTGATTCTGTTTGCGCAGATGCACGAGAATGTTTGGTTTTATGTCATAGCCCGGATAAAGAATAGTGTGTTTACGGCTCATAACTTTTCCTCCTTGTCAATATTCATAATATTAACATTTAAGCAAAAAAAATACAAGCAATGGAAATTTATTATTGAAATTAATTATATTAATCTTTATTTAGACGAATTACACTTAAAAATGTATATTTTACTCCTTAATAGGTCATTATTGTATAGAAACAGACAATATTATCCAAATTTGGCATTATTTCGATTGCTTTTAATGTTTATATATGCTATAATCTACATATGGATTGAAAGGAGAAAATATTCTATGAAAAATTTGCAAGGGAAAGCAGTAATTATAGAAAATGCAAGCCAGCTTAAGCGGTTTAAAGTGCTGATGAAAAACAATGATATAGAAATGCATTACCCACCAATTAATACGGAAGATACATTTTATGCCATGATATATCAAACGGACATGGGATTTTACATTATACCGAATAGCACCTTAAAAGGTACTGATACAAGCGTAATGTCATGCAATTTCGAGCCGGTCACGTTAAATCAGATAAAAGCTATGTTTCCGGAAGATAAAAAGGAGAACAGTAAAAGATGTACAATATAAAAGAAAAAATGAAAAAATCAATAAGAACATATATCGGTCTGTGCTTGGCAACAGGATGTATATTGATGACTGACAAAGTATATGCCGGGGAAAAGGAATATCCGTTTGAAATTGACAAAGGTTATGAGGCATGCAAATTTGAGATTGACCTTGATACACCGGGAGAATATACCGCAGTTGTAACAGATCCAAATGGAAACGAAACACAATGCAGTGCGATTGATGATACGAAAATGACGTGCACAATAAAAAATGCAAAAGCAGGAGAGTGGAAGGTCAGCATTTCCAGTGATGCAGTGGATGATATAAAAGCAATCATTCATGTTTCAACCGCAAGTGCAAGGGAAACGGAAGTCGTGGATAATAACATTTCCGTTGGCAAGGATATTGCCGGCATGAAAATGTATTTTGTGGATGATTCATTTGTTATAACATGGACAGATGAAAACTGTGGCAACGTAAACATAAAAGTAGTAAATCTTGATACATCAGAAACAATCGCAAGCCAGACGGTAGCGGATAAAAAATTTGTATGTGACATACCAGCAAGTGTAAAAAATATTGCGGTTTCAGTTGTGCCGTCCACAAGTGCTAATATAAGCGGAGCTACATTAACTTATACGTATGAAGTAAATAACCATCCGGACGCAGATGTATCATTTCCGAACATTGATAAAACAAACCAAGATAAGATTACAGCAACGATTAACCTCAATCAGCCTTATAGTACATATGTAACAATCAATGATGAAGAAGTGGATGCAGGAAAGGATTATCAAGCTGGAACATATGAAGTTGAAATCCCTGTGGTGCAGGATGGAACCAATAACATAAAACTATATATTGTTGATTCCAACGGAAACATGAGATCCTATCCTTTTTCAGTGATTAAAGATACAGTTCCTCCTACACTAGAATTTCAGGAAGCCTACGATGGACTTACGACAGAAGAGAGCAGTATTGCGATCAAAGGAAATGTATCAAACTATGATGCCTTATCAATCAATGATGTGCCGGTAACGTCTACCACTGACGGACACTTTGAATATGGAGTGACCTTACACGAAGGCGACAATGTAATACAGGTCGTTGCTTCGGATGAAGCAGGAAATGAAGTAAACTATTCCATTATAATAACACAGACGGTAAAGGAGCGCAGCATCGACACAACCGTTATCCTCATTGTTATGGTTGTTGTTGGGATAATTGCATTAATCATAAAAAAGATATTATCAGGAAATAAAGATAAAGTAAAACACGAAAGCAAAAGCGAGGTATTTGATCCGGAAAAACTCGACCTGAGTAAAGAGAAAAAAATATCGAAGACAGAAAAAAAGAAAAGAGTAGCATTAAGTGAGGCAATAAAAAAAGCAGGAACAAATAAATTTGGAGACATTATGAAAGAAAATAAGAAAGGCATGAAGAAGAATAAAAAATTAAATATTCATAGCAATGCTGTTTATTATATGTTCTGCTTTTTAGCAACAGTTATTGTATTTTCGTTTGTATTACACGTAGGTTATATTTCATCCGGCAGTATGGAGCATACGTTGTTAGTACACGATGTAACAGTAAATAACCGGCTTGCATATTTGAAACATTCCCCAAAGAGAGGAGATATTATTTCTTTTAAGCATGACAGTGATATTTATTCTAAAAGAGTGATCGGAATTGCAGGAGATACAATCAGCTTTGTTGACGGTTATGTATATATCAATGGGGAAAAAAGCGACGAACCGTATATCGGTACTGACGTGGAAACAAACTGCATGAAAACTTTTGAAGTTCCGGAAGAAACTGTCTTTGTATTAGGGGATAACCGGGAAGATTCCTATGATTCAAGATATTGGGATGAACCATACGTTAAATGCAGTGATATTATCAGTAAATATATGTTCTCAATTCCATTTCATGCAATCTTTAAAAGCTAAAAAAACACCCAGTCACAGACTGGGTGTTTTGCTATTATAATTTTGGGAAGCCCATGAATACAAGAACAGGATTCCCATTATAGGAACCTTTCTTGTACGACATTATAAAATGCGAATGAGCTTTCGCTTTTTTAGAAGTCTCGCATGCTGCGATAAAACGAGCAAATTTCTCTTCGCCTGTTTCTTTGATAATGGAAGCAGGCAAAATAAGAGGATGCGGTTTTCCGTTATCATCAAGGATTTCCATTTTGTAATTACCTCTCTGATCCACCGGAGCAACAATAGAGTTGCTGTCAGCATTCATAGTGAGTAGTTCTCCACTCACTTTCAATGGACTTTCATTGGGATTTTTATTAGAACTTGTTTCTCCTGATTTATTATTTTCTCTGTTGTTAGCCTTATTTGATGATTTATTATCACCTTTTGGACTCATGTTTTGAGGGTTATTGTTGTCCTGCGATTCGGGTTTATTCTGTGACTTGGATTCGCTAGGTTTCGAATTGCAAGCATCAGGAACGGCATCAGATTCCTCCAGTTTATTGTGATAAGCGTTGGAACCTTTCACTGTAGCAACTGCCATGTTCTCATACCACTTATCCGAGGTCAGGAAAAACCATCGTGCGGTTGTTCTTAACCAGTTATAGTCTACCGGAACATTCGCATATTGCGTTCCGGAATCTGATTTGTATGTTCCATTGATAACTACAAATGCTGCATTGGATGTTGCAGGAGCAAATCCAACAGATTTTTCTCCGTTAACTCCAGTTATAAATTTATAGGATTTTGGATATTTTTCGCCTGAAGCCTTTTCCGCTTCGATGATTTTATACATTCGATAATTCTGTACATCCTCCATCCAGTTACAAAAGGTGTCAAGTCCAACGTACACATCAAATCCTTTCCCATTCTTCCCTTTTTCTACGAAAGAAAAGCATACACGATCAATGCCGTATGCTGCTTTAACCTTCACAAACCATGAATTTAATGTATACTGTTCGTTTAATACCCCTTCTGAGGCCATCTCTTGCCGTTTTGAAGCCTTTACTTCGTTTGCCATATATATTTCCTCCTTATTCTCCATAAACTGCCTTAAATTGCAAATAGCACGCTTGCAGTTTTTGTTTTAACATTGTTGTTCTGGATGCCTCTGCGATTGTAGCAACAGCAGTTGTAAGTGCATTCTGCTGATAGATCACAGTACATTCTTTTTTTGCTCTTGTTATACCGGTGTATAACAGGTTTCTTGTAAGCATTGCCGCATGACAGTTCAGCATGCAGACAATTACACTTTTATATTCACTTCCCTGTGACTTATGCACAGTCATGGCATATGCAAGACATAACTGGTCAAGGTCGCCAAGAGAATAAAGGACTTCCTTGTCATTGAAGTTCACAAGTATTCCCTTTGGTGAAACATCCAATATCTCGCCGACATCACCATTTGCACATTCTTCCCTGTTTGATAACTGCATGACCAGATCATGCTTCATAAAAAATAGCGTGTTATCGTCTGCTTTGCAGTAGTGGCGGTATCCTGATCGTTCGCTGTTTGCAATTCGCTGCAGACGATTATTAAGTGCATTACTACAGATACCTTTCTTTCGGTAAGGGAGTAAAACGACTACATTTTCCCTTCCGTATTTTGCTATTTCTTTTGCATATGTATCCTGCAGTAACTTCATTGCTTCCTGATCGGAACAGTTATCGTTAAGAACAATCGGGTGAAAATCTTTCCCCTCTTTAAGCTCCGCTTTACCATCTCGCACGTTGCATATGTTGGCATACAGACATGATGAATTATCCTGCCGGAATGTATGCGTCAGCATAGTCACAGGAACTACCTTCGAAGCAATGAGATCACGCAGGACAGCTCCATTACCTACACTTGGAAGCTGATTCACGTCACCGATAAAAACCACTTTTCTTCCGTTCATCATTGCTTTGGAAAGGGTAGCAGTGAGAGAAGTGTCGTTCATTGAGCTTTCATCAATAAACAGCACATCTTCATAAAACTTTTCACCTTCGGTGTCCTGATAGCCAAGCCCAAGTTTTTTGTGCAGGGTAGAAGCTTTTTCACCAGTAGATTCGCTGATTCGTCTTGCAGCTTTTCCGGTAGGTGCGGTGAATACGATCTGAATTTCACGGTTCAGTTTTCTAAGAACATAAGTGATCGCAGACAATACCGTAGTTTTCCCGGTTCCTGGTCCACCAGTCAACACGGAAAAATTATTATTGACGACCATAATCACCCCATCTACCTGATGTTCGTGAAGTTTTCTTCCTTCATTTTCGTTCTCTTCAAATTCAGTCACAAGAGAACGGATGATTTGTTCCTCCACTTTCGGGCACGGCGTGCCATATTGCAGCCTCATGACATTTTTGGCAATAAGATCTTCCATTGCATTGAAATAAGACGTAGTAAGATAACTATCGCCTTTTTCATTTACATAATGGACTACTTTACCAATTACAATGGCTGCATTGATGATGTCCTTCGAGATATTCCTGCTTTTCATGTATGCAAGAAGATCTTGTTTTCTGATCCATGTTGAACCGGTAGAAGCAAGAGCAGCCGATACGACTTGTTCGGCCGTTTTCGTCTGCGTTGCCTGCATTTTTTTTTGCTCCTTATTTCTTTAATTTTTTCTGCATCTTTACATCACAGAAATTCAGTTTTCCGTCTGTAAGAGTATCATCTTCAATCATGTACTCATCTACAAGATCGGGATTTTCCTTTACAAACCTTTTCTGGTCAAATTCTGTTTTTGTAATAAGATACATCTTGTAAATATCCGGATCTTCTGCCTTAATCCGATCCACGTCTATTTTCATATGATTGAAACAATTATCCCGTACATGAAGTACAAGATCTCTTTTTTCATCAAATGATACCCGGGCTTCATTGGCATTGCCAATGACCGGAAAAATCTTTTCTGTAAGCAGATTGTTCCGTTGCTCTTTTATCTGGGAGGATGTTTTATTCGCCGAAGATATCTCATCGTTCATATAAGATAACTGCAATAAAGTTTCCTTATATTCAGACGAAAGTTCCTTCGGTGGAACGTCGGTGGCAGCATTGCCCATTTTTTTTCTCCAAAAAACAAACAGCCGGTCCATGTTTTGCCCTTCGAGGGATGGAGGCGTATTTGTTTTTACACATTGGATGAAATTCTCAGCCATGTCGATGATCATATCCTCTACATCGAAATTTCTTTCAATGTAAGAATAAGCACATTCCTGTGGTGAAATGCCCCATTTTACACAAATATATGCATATGGGAGATTCATGCACAGCATGTACCAGCAACACTGCAGATAATATTTGAGCGGAACTTTTCCACTCTTCCATATTTTGTAATCTTCAGAACCGAGATTACATGTCTTGCATTCCAAAACGCCAGTAACTCCGTTGATCTTAACGATGCCGTCAAGATCGCAGAGTACATATGGATGTTTAAGTTTTCCAGTGTGATCTCTAGCACCGCACTGATACATATGGCAGTCATTTATGACTTCCACGATATCCATAGGATGCTCTTCAGAATATTTTTTCTTAAAAAGATTACGGATGCTGGGTTCCTCGTTATGACCTACCCAGAGTACATCAGCGTTCTTTTTTTCAACAAGGCGGAATTTTCTGCCTGTTTTTTCATAAAAAAGTTCAATGGAAGCTTTGAAATTACTTCCATGCTGACCTTCATACAGATATAGGCTTTCTGCAAGCTCGGAGCCATCAAATAATACGGCAATATCAGAGCCTCCTAGCGTGACATCAATGTACCTTGCATCATCGGGATGCATATAATATGGACCGTGGCGTCTCCATTTGAGCCATTCAGTCTCCATCAGGGTGTATGTTCTGGTTTCTTCGTTGTAAACATAATTTTCCTGTATTTCAGCAGGATATGTGCTTAATTCGTCTGCAAAAACATTGTCAATCTTCCAGTGTTGGATAGGATCACATGCAGGACGAATAAGCGTTTTCAAGTCGGTTTTCGTTGGTAAAGGCATAATATGAAGCCTCCTTTCTATGTTGATGTATAGAATCGCATGATAAGAACAGAGCTTTATCAGTGCGTTATTGGGATTAAAATTTATATAAAACCTAAAAAAAGGTATAAAAAAAGAACGCCAGATGCGTTCAGAAAAAAATAAGCCACGAAAACATATTCCCGTGGTTCATAAATGATTTTATTCAGAAAATTTTATTTATGCCATTATAATACCACATGTAAATTTTAAAGTCAAAAAAAACGGAGAAGCTTATGCCTCTCCGTTAAAAATAGCATTTTCACAGTTTTGTTGTAAATCAGCACAAAACCGTTCTTTAGTCTCCTTATCCGCTTTGGAGATAAATCCTTTCAAACTGGCTGCACCATATTTTTTCAACACAGCAGATAATTGTTTTTGCTGGATTTCTTCAAGGGATTCTCTCGACAGATACTTGATCTCTTTGATGTGTCCTGCAAAATACATATCGTCAATGCCTTTTCCCCATTCTTTTTTCCATACTGAATGGAAAATATCAATCGTAGGAAAAGATATTTCCAACGCTTTTGACAGGGCGATAGCCTGGTCAAATACGGCTGTGTTACCAAGCATATCTGTATCGAAGAAAAGATAAATTTTTCTTACCGGGCGTGATCCCATGATCTTTAATATCTCATCTTGGATGCCTTTCCATGTGCCAACACCCTGTAGTGAGATTGCAACATTTCCTGCAGATCTCAAAACCTCGGATTTGAAACGCCCCTCGGTTATTGTGACGATTCCATGGTCAGTGTTATCCGGGTATAAGATATCATGTGGGGAGCCGCATCCGGCACCGCCAATATATTTATCCGGTTCAGCATCCACGAAAGTAGAAGAGAACCACGTATATCTTTTCTGCCCTTTTTTTATTGCATACCGCCGGATCTGGATAGCGTTAATTTTCGCATCATTTCTGATGCAAAATGCAATTCCTTTTGTAAAAGAAAAAGAAAGTCGTCCTTTTGCCTTTTCAATATAAAATCCGGGTACCGTCATTAAAATTTCGTCGGTATACTCTGGATATGCAGTTCTTATTGCAGCTAATATGGACTCTTTCTGTTTCCAGTTAGATGGAGCCGTGAAATAGTCCCTTTGTATCCGGTCATCCGTCAAGTGCCTCTCTTCTTTTAAGGTTTTATAATCTTCATCAGAGAGAGTGCAGTTTTCCTTTATGATACTGTACACATTATGGATCACTGAATCCGGTGCTTTTTTCTTTACAGTATAGGCACTTTTTTTGCTGCCGGACTGTTTTTGTTCCAAACGGTTTACATATGAACTGTCATACGTTTTTTCTGAATACATGGTGTATTCGTCATACGTGATGATGTTATTTTCATATGCAACCTTAAAGGCTGCCTGTAAATAGTCCAGCCCGTCATACAGGGAAATAAACTTTATTCCGTTTCCGCCGTAATCGTCACCGCAGGTAAAACATTTCCAGATACCTTTTCTCGGTGTGACCACAAAGCTGCCAAGGCTGTGATCAACATGGAAAGGACAAAGACCATAGAAATGTGGTCCCTGTTGTTTTAATGCAATTCGGCTGCCTACAATCTGTTCAACCGGGATATTTTCAAGTCTGAAAAACATATCCTCAATGAACTGATGGCGGTTCTTTTTATCAATTGTTGCCATAATTTTCTCCTTCTAGGCAGCCGAAGCTGCCTTATACGATAATTTTTTTGTATTCCTCGTCCACGTTAATGCCGGAGCTGATGAACAGCTCTTTTGCAACAGGATCGTTGTGAACGAGAACAACAATTCCTTCCTTTATTTTGCTGCTCTTTGTATTTCCAAAGAGCCAGATCAGATTTTCTTTGGTCAAATCCTTTAAAGGTGTCTTATTTTTTGCAAATTTCCCAATATCCGGTATCAACATTTCATATGGTGTCATGTCCACGTTTTTTTTCTTCTTTGTTTCGTATTTTTCCGGGTAATAGATATAAACCATTTTCCCGGTCGAAACATTTTTAATCGCAAGACCATCTATCATATGCTTATCGTCGAGATGGTACTGCGTTATCTTAAATATATCAGGACAGATGTAATTCCCGTTTTCGTCCTGCTCAACGTTAACGAGTGTCTCACTGCTCTGGACACCGTTTAAAAGGATCGGTTTGCCATATCCATCGACTGCTGGGCGGTACGCATCAATCATGATTTTCTCTTCTGGAAGAGAATATAATTCTGTACCCACACCCCAGAGGACACATGCCCTCTTAAATGAATCGGTGGACTGGATTTTATCGTTGCTGCCGAGTCCGGCATCATCCCGTGCCATCCATTCCCCCAGTTCGTCATTATAGACTTTGATCTCACAGAACATTTCCGTGGAGCCATCGCCTTTTGTCCTCGTCTTATGTGAGGACTGCCATTTGCCGATGCCGTATGTCTCGTCCATGATGCTCATGATGGTGATGCGGTCAGTGTATAACAAAAGTTCCACTTTCTTTAAAGACAGTGGAATTGCCTTTATATGTATCTCGTTCTCATAGAGTGTTCTTGGTGTTTTCATACATTTTTCTCCTTTAAAAAATTAGAGCCTCCAAATAAATTGGAGACTCTTTGCTTAGTCAGTTTAGTTAAACGGTAACTCTTCATCAATTCCATCTGGAATATTCATGAAGCCGTTTCCGTTGCTTGGTTCAGGGGCAGAAGCCGGAGCGTTGTCGTCAGAAGATTTTTTGCTTTCAGCAAATTCACATTCTTCAACAACAACATCCATTGTATATACTTTCTGACCATCTTTGTTTGTATAATTTCCTGTCTGGATACGTCCGGTTACAACGATCTTTGTTCCTTTGCGGAGATACTTCTCTGCAAATTCCCCAAGTTTACCGAATGCCACACATCCGATAAAGTCGGCGGTCTGTTCGCCTTCTTTTTTAAAACGGCGGTCAACTGCAATTGTATATCTTGCGATTGCTGTTGACTGTTCTCCCTGTGAGTAACGTACCTCCGGATCTCTTGTTAAACGTCCCATTAAAATTACTTTGTTCATGATTTCTGATGCCTGTAAACTTAAAATACAGGCTTTCCTCCTTTTTTTTATTGTTAGAAAAGACCACAGCACAAGTAGCCTTTTAGATGTATTGATTATAAATTTTGATATGTTATGAGAGTAGCATATGCAAAATATTATATCAATAAACTGGTTAGTTTTCACACAATGCCTGAAAATTAATGATCAGGCATTTCTTTTTTTCGTTGATCGAAATATCATATGGCGTCGTATCCCGCAGATGTTCGGCAATCTGTTCGACAAATTCCGGTTCACCATCTACTGGGTACTCGGTGTATACCATATTCAGATCCTTGAATTTCTGAATCTGGCTTTCAATGGCATTGATGTTATCCGTGATCCATTGAATGACAGGTGAACCATCCGGATTTTCTGGACAATCGTTATTATCATTGTCCTCATCTGGAAGTTCATCTTCTGTTCGTTCATAGCCGTCCTGCCATACTTGCAGGCTAGGAACTGTAATGGCTTGATCATCGTCTCTGATATGTATCATGACGCGATTCGAAATTGAAGTATAATGAACTTCAAACGTGTCGAGAAACTCCCAGCCGAGAAGTTTTGGATATTTCTTTTTTAGAAATCTATCCATTCGCATCCGGAAGTATTTCTCCTTTAACTCCGGTTCGGTATCACGCCGTACAAGAGAATTACCCTGGTCCCGGATAATCTCTTTTTGTGCTGCTGACCGCATTGAGATGATTTTTAAAACAAGTACACCGATAATAAGAATTAGTATAAAACTCATTAGATCTCACCCCCATTGTTAAAGCCGTTCAGATTGTAAGAGAGATTCTCTTTTTTCCCAGCTTTCTTCTTTTTTTCTTTTTCGTAGTATTCGATCGGAATAGAGTAATCCCAATCCCTAACCTTAAATTGCGGAAATTTCGCTTTCGTTGGATTAATTCCGGCCGGATATTTGGATTCCTTGTTATTGTCAACAATTTTATCCCATTCCTTATCCGGTACCATTGGGCGTTCATATAATGTCATTTCAGCCTCAACGGTAATAACCTTCCCTTTTACTAGCTTTTCACGCATTTTATACATTCTCTGATATGGTCCGGTTTCTGTTCCATCATCAAATAATGTACATCTGTAGTGGTCATCCCCCTTTCTGATTACAAAAACAGCTGTTTTTGTTTCGTTTTTTGCTTTTTTGAATTGAATATCAGTCTGCAGAATAGCTGACTGAAAAATACATAAAGCACCTTCCATATTTACCTCCTAGTATTTGATCGCATCGCATGAAACAGTACGTTATTCTGATAAAAGTTTATATAAATCCCTTAAATTCCTTAAGGGCATAAAAAAAGAACGCCAGATGCGTTCATTGATAAAAATACCACGGACAGTTATATTATCCGTGGTTAATTAATTTTTTTAGAGTAAATTTTATTTATGAAAAGAGTATATCATGTAAATCCGTGAATGTCAAAAAAGTTTGCATTACATGTACACACTCCAGTCTATGGTCTTTCGCCGGTGATATTCTTTTTTCTTTCTCTCTGGCTTAACAAATTCTTTGATCCTGATATTATCCTCAGTAATATCATATTTTCTGTAAAATGATTCTGACGAATATGTTTCAAGATCATAAGAAGGGTAGTCCATATAATTAAGAAGTCGCCATGCATCATATCCGACAATAATAACACCTGACGGAAACTGTATGCCTTCCTTGATTTCCGAAGGATTCCGTTCCTGTTTTTCATGACATAAAAAATTTTTTTTGATTATTTTTTGATACAAAAGAAGCCCTCCATCGTGAACGATTACTGTTCTTTGAAATAATCATTGCAGATTTTAATGTTTACTCCTGTGTTTGCTAGGACAGTAAGAATATCATGGATATTCGCATCAGGAGAGAAGCTATAATGTCCATTGACAGAATAGTTTTTATCGCACACAAGCGAATACTTACGTTCACAAACCATTAGGTACCAATAAGAATCGTTTTTACTCCATCTTTGTAAAAGAAAAATGTAACGATTTGGGTGATCTAAATTGCATGTAGTTTTTTTGATAAATTCATTAAGCTCCATATATGATAGCCTCCATTGATATAAAAATTATGCATATTATAGCAATTGAAGTTTATTATATCCATTAAATTAGTGGATATAATGTAGAATATACATATAATAAACATATGCGAGGTGACGAATTATGAATAACACGAAAGATTCAGTAAAAAAAGACCTGAATACTGCAAAGGAATTTTGTGATAAGCTGAGTAGCGCAATAGGTGAGATTCTTAATAAAGAAGATATAGAGATAGAAGAATTGCGGAAAATCTTAACTTTATCCAATAATTATATATGTGCCGCATATCGTAAAATCAATAATCTAAGTTTTCTCATAGGAGCAGAGCCGAAGAAATATCAGATGTTGGCAGATTGTGAGCCGACTATGAGGATTACGAGAGAAGAAAATGTATATCATATCGTGTTAAAGGAGTTGATTCCACATAAAATAACTTATGATGTATCGACAGGGAAAAATAAATATTCGTACAACAAGGATATATTATATTCCGGATATCGGGCGGCAATAGAAGAGTACATGCTCGATCATGAGGTAGAAGTATTCACAGAGCCGACAGTAGTAGCATTTATACATCATTATCCTGATGATTATGGATGGATCGATCACGATAACCTGCATACAAAAACATTTATTGATGCAGTTGTAAAACATGTATTTATTAGGGATGATTCTCCAAAATACATGGATCTGTATCAGACTTCAAGGATTTGCCGGAATGAAAGACCTCACACAGAGGTATATATTGGAATCTTTTCGGATGTAATGACCATTTTAAATCCATAAAAAAGAAAGTCTCAGCACACAGTCGTGAATGAGACTTTCTTTTTTGTATTGAAGATTAACAAAATAAGAATATCGTTTTTATTTTTCGTCAAAAGTCATCTTATAGCGCAAGCGAAAGCAGTTCATCAAAATGATCCTCAAGGATAGGAGAAATCGCTTTAGCTGTTTTTTCATCAAACTGCATGGTTAACAGCATCTTAAGGGTTCCCGGTGTCTGATCCGCAGATTCTCTGATACAATGAGCAAGACAATCTGCATTATTGGATAGCGCAAAATGTTTTGTGTCAATATCATCCAGTTTTTTCTTAAATTTGTCAGAAGCTGGTGGATAGTCGGCAGCATCTTCTTTTATATTTTTCGATTCCTTAGAAGAGGCCTTGTTGGTTTCCTTTTTTTCGGAAGCAGCAAAAGCGTCAGAAAAAGATGGAAATACGGAAACAGATATTTTTCCATTCGTGGCAGAGAAAGTACAGTCGTTCATTTCATTGTAGCTTTCATCGCTTGATATAATGATTATTTTACCTGTATGGTTTGCGCATTGCAGTCCGAGCATAAATCCGGTGATGAGCATGCTGTTTTCAAAGGTTGCAAATTCCGGTTCTACATTCAGGTCACGAAGATAATAATAGAAGTCACAAGGCATGTATGGATCGGTTCCGGTAAGCAGAAGTAGTCGATCGTCACTTCCAATCTGTTTGGCCAGAACAAGATCATCTTGGTTTATCTGGTCTAAATAAGCAACGTAAATAGTGTTCATTTAAGGTACTCCTTTCGTCTTTATATGTGTATATTAAACAGATAATCTATATTTTTGCAATAAAAGTGATATTATATCTTATCAATGCAAGTTTAGATTCCATTTTAGGTTTAAAAAGCGATATAATAAAAAAAGAGGTGAAAAAACATGGGCTTTTGTTGCGAGAATTGTTTTAAAAATAAGCATATAAAATCTTACATAAGAAATCATTATGAAAAAATAGGAGAATGCGATTACTGTGAAACAGGTAATTTTCGGTTAATCTCTTTGCGCAAAGTGGGAGAATATTTGGAATCATGCATTTTTAAAAAATACGAATATTTAGATGATGGCTCCGGGGCAATGTATGATTCGGAAAAAGGAGAGTATGTGATATTTGAAGGCGACAAGGTAACAATATATTCGATTAGGGATATTTTGATTTATGAGGAAGATATATTCGATGAGAAAGCGCAGAATTCAATGTTGCCAGAAGATATATTTAAAGAATTGCATACGGAAAAGGATATACAGGAGGGAGATTTCTGTCCACAGAGGGATATTGATTCAGAGTGCTTTGTAATTCGGAATGGGCTTTATGGAATGGAATCAACGGCAGCATTCACGGATTGGCAGATTTTCAAACATACGATAAAGCACTATAGCAGATTTTTTGATATTGCAGAAAATAACAGCAGAATGGAATTGTTGGATAAAATAGGAAGTTATTTGAATTGTTATGATGAAGAGATATGTATAGGAAGAAAATTTATCAGGACAAGAAGAAGCGATGCATCTATAGCGAATATAAACAAAATAGATGTGTGGAAAGAAATGGGGCCGGCACCATATAAATATGCAAAAACGAATCGGATGAGTCCAGCAGGAATATCTTATTTATATTTGGCAGACGACATAGAAACAGCGATAGCAGAGTGCCGTCTGGAATTTGGATATGTACTGGCGACGGAATATGAAGCAATCCGCAAGATGCACATTTTAAATTTTTCGAAACCGGTATGTTATAAGGGGAAAAATTTATTTGAAGAGCAATATGACAATGATGAATTATGGATTTCTTCATTTATGGAGGAATTTATCAAAGAATTATCGGAACCAGTTGACGAGAATACAGCAGATCATTCTTATGAGTATACCGCCACACAAGTGCTGGCAGAGTATTTCAGAAGTAAAAAATATGATGGGATTTGCTTTAAAAGCAGTGTATCAAATGGGAATAGTTATGTATTTTTTTATGGACCGGATACAAACCATACACCGGATGCATATCCATATCCGTTTGGTGATATGTATATGATGTATGATCTTCCAATTTTAGAGGCTTACACTGATTATTTTAAGATAAATAAAGTCGTGTACGGCGAGGTGAAAAATAAAGGCTATATTACGATAAAAGAGAGACGCATAAAAAAATAGGGCACATTAGAGACAATCTTTAATGTGCCCTTGTGTTCAATTTTTACGTTTCTTTTTTCCGGTCTGCGTATACTTTTTTTTGCTTTGTTTGGAAGAGTGCAGTGTATTATTTGCGTCCGCATCCGTAGTTGCTTTTTTGTTTTTGCATTCATTTGAAGTTTCCAATGGGACAGAATCTTTTTGTAGCTTTTTAATTTCAATTTCGCTATCTAACACTTCGAGAACATAATTCTTCCAAAGACTGACATTTTTGATTTTCTTTGATACATGACAAAAGTATAATATATATACAGCAACTATTGCAAGATAAATAAGATTTATAATATCCAAAATAGATAAATGAAGAGCTCGAATTTGAATATTATCAGAATTGATGTCTGAATATAGTACGCCCATAACCTGTAAAATAAAGGTAGCAAGGACAATTAACACAGAAATATTGCTTAAATTTAAAGAATCATATGTTGAATAAAAATTGGAGTGTCCTTGTGCACGGAGTTGCCGTAATTCGTTCAAATCATTGTTTTTCTCCCGTAACTGTTTTGTTACAAAATCGATTTTATTTATATCCTTTTCAACACTATAATTTTTCTCCAGATTATTACAGAAATTTGTAAAATTGGATAAATTCTTCTCTTTTTCCATGAATTTTATTTTTATCATAAATGTTCCCTTCTTTTTATCACATAAAACCTAATTATTTAACATTTGTTCTTATGAAATATATCGGAAGATTTTTTGAAAATTTCACTTATTTTTTTGATTTCATGGAAATAAAGTTCATTTTTTTTGCTTTTTTGAAAAAAATTTTTTTACTTTTTTACTTTTCATTTATTACAAAATATCAGAAATATTCCTATTTTTTTTGCTTATCTGTATTTTTTGCCCTTGCGTATAGCGAGGATGTCGTTATGGATTCGTGGCCCAATTGTTCTTTTAAAAGGGCGATATTGCCCGTTTTGTCCAGCATATTCATCGCAAAGGTGCTGCGTAATTTGTGCGGAGTGATTTTTGATGATTGTGGAATATTTGAAGCCATAGCGTATTTTTTTACAATACGTTCCACATTGCGGACACTTATCCGCTCGCCCTGGTACCTGCCAACCAACCGTCACAACAAAAACGGCTCTGTTGTCATCGGTCGGATACATTTCTTTCCTAAATTCCAGATAATCTAACAAAATATTTTTCATTTTGTCGGAAAAATATATGGTATCCGGTTTATCTCCTTTCCGCTGAATATAGATACAGCAGTCCTTAAAATTAATATCATCTATGTCAAGACCGACTAATTCAGAATCCACCAAACGCAAAGATGATCGATCACGATAACCTGCATAAAAAAACATTCATAGATGCAGTATTGAAACATATCTTCATACCGGATGATTTACCTGCATGTATGGATCTTTACCATACCTGCATGGCAGACGATAACAAAAATACTCATACGGCGGTTTATGTGGGGGCAGATAGAAGCAGTCTTAGATCTGATCAACAGGCATGGATAGGATTTTTAGAAAATATAAGCAAATAATTATTGACAATTCAAATCTGCAATGATATAGTTTTAAAAGCATTGTGAAAACAATGTTTTGCATATTGCCGAAGACAGTAGGTGCCTATAGGCGTAACATCTGACCTACCGAGGAGATTTTATAGATGAAGTGTATCTATAGAAGGATCATTTATGATATGATGCCTCTCTGTCTTTGACAGAGAGGCTTTTTGTGATAAACCTCAACGTCTTTTATGCAGAAATGCAGTGGCTTGTTTCATTGCACAAAAAAATAACAAAAGGAGGTGCACGATTCGTGGCAAAAGTAGAACTTAAACAGCCTATCGTACAG
>OBRR01000015.1_pt1 | contig 51839 bp, 41 predicted proteins | sample 1494901 | NCBI WGS metagenome assembly OBRR01 (sample SAMEA3360689, study PRJEB22359) | human gut metagenome | biome: ENVO:urban biome; feature: ENVO:human-associated habitat; material: ENVO:feces | place: Bangladesh | collected 2011
CTAAATACTTAAACTCTCCTAAGCATCAAGAAGTTAAGTTTGCTTTGGAAGCTAAACTAAAGTAATAAAAAAAAAACTATGACCAATCAAGAGTTTTCAAATGAATTTGATGTACTTTACAATAACATAATGAGTAATCAAGCTCCAGGTCTTGATGAGTATGAAAAGTCTGTGTTTCTAACTAAGGCTCAAGATGAAATAGTAAAGAACTACTTTAATTCCAAAGGTAATAAGTATCAAGAGGGATTTGATGGTAATGAGAAGAGGCAAATTGACTTCTCCATGATTATGAGAACAAAATCATATTCCAGTGATAGCTTTTCAGATGCCACATTTGATAACAAGTCTAATACTAAGAAAGTAGTTCTTGATAATAATATTATGATGTTCATCAATGAGTTTGCTGATGTAACAAGAGGGGGGTCTACTGTAAGACTTACAGTAATACCCCTTGATTATAGAGAGTACTCAAGATTAATGTCAAAGCCTTATAAGAGACCACTTCATTATCAGGCATGGAGACTTCTTGATAACAGTGACTCAAACAACAATGTTGAATTAATTATAGGTCCAAGTGATACACTTACTAAATATAGTATAAGGTATATTAAAAGACCAAGAGCTATCATCTTATCTACTCTTGATGGAGTAACTCTTGATAATATTTCAACAGAGCAGACCTGTGAACTTGACCCTATTCTCCACCCAGAGATATTACAAAGGGCAGTAGAGCTTGCTAAAGCTGCTTATACTGGAGATATTAATAGTCAAGTACAGATGGGTCAAAGGTCAGAATAAAAAATAGGCAGATATGACAACTGAAGAATTTTCAAATGAATTTGATGTTCTGCTTAACAGCTACTCTAATGTAGAGTCTTTTGGCAAAGCCCCTAATATTACAGAACTTGATGAATATGAGAAATCAGTATTCCTAACCAAAGCTCAAGAAGAAGTAGTAATAGACCTTTATAGTGGCAAGAATCCATTTAAAGACTCCTTTGAGAAGACAGAGGAGGTAAGAAGCTATCTCAGGAATCTCATAAGAAATTACAAGACTACTGAAAGGCAGGAGGGGTACTCAGGCTTAACAAAAAACTCAGTGTTCTTCAAGTTACCTAATGACCTATGGTTTATTACTTATGAGTCTGTTAATTTAGGGGGAAGTCTTGAGTGCAGTGATGGTGATGATATTATGGTATTCCCAGTAACTCAAGATGAGTTTCATAAGATAAGGAGAAATCCTTTTAGGGGAGCAGGCAAGAGAAGAGTTCTGAGAATTGATGCTGGAAATAATATTGTTGAGATAATATCAAAATATGATGTTTACAGCTACATGGTTAGATATTTAGCCAAACCTAAACCAATCATATTGATTGATTTACCCTCAGACTTGCTTATAAATAATATAAGTACAAGAACAGAATGTGAATTGAACCCTGTAATACATAGAGCTATACTTGAGAGAGCAGTGAAACTTGCCATCATGAGTAGGGTTCCAAATACAGGAAAAGAATAAAACTATTGTATAATTTAATATTAAATTAAAATGGCAACATTTAGTACAAATCAAGTAAGACAGCTTTATGTGGTAAAGGTACTGAAGACTCCTAATGTACTTGCATCAGATGCTGCTGGCTCTATTGCAGTAAAGAATGATACTGCAAAGAATCACCTGTATTTTGGATACAAGGGTGCTGACAACTTGATGAGAAGTGACCTAATTGACATCAAGAATATCCTTTATGCTAAGGCTACTGATGCTGATGATATGGCACATGAGTTGAAGGCAGTTACAGTAACTCTTGATAGTGAGGTAAATGCAGGTGCTCCTGTAGCTGGACAGGATTACATCCTAAGAATTGTATTTAAGCAGTATGTAGGTATGTCTGATGAGGACCAGTACTTCAAGTATGGTATGGTACATGCTTATGCAGGTATGACAGCTTCAGACTTCTATAAGAAGTTGGCTCTATCACTAGCTAAAAACTTTAGCAGAGAGATAGTTCCTCTTGTTAAGTTTGTCTTGACAAATTCTGATGATGAGGCAGTCCCTGTTGATGCTACTACAAAGGAGAGTTCTCTAACTGAGACTTATAAAGCTCTTGTTATTGATGAGGTTGAGCAGCCTTGGAGACTTGGTATCATGGAGCAAACTCCTGTATATTTTGAAGTACAGCCTGTTCCAGTTACTGTAAATGGTGATGAGAGAATTTGGGGCAAGGTAGAAGATACTGAGCCTGCTGGTACCATTGCTAATGGTAAGAAGATTGCAGACCTTGAGTACTTCTGCATGGGTGAGAGAGGTGATATTTATAGAGGTATTGGTTATCCTAACAATATTCCTACTACTTACCTTGTAGACCCAACTGTTAAGTATAATGTGATTGACATCCATTATGCTTATGTAGGTAGCAATGAGAGTGTACAAAAGTCTGAAAAGACAATTACTCTTGTAGTACCAAAGGTAGGTGCTAATAACTCAGTAAGTAATAAGCTCACAAATGATATTATTACTGCAATTAATACTGCAACAGGTCTTAACATTACTAAGTTAGATGTTTCTGCATAAGTCTAATTATAAGGAGACCTAAGGGTCTCCTTTTTTTTTTCTTAGAAGGATATAAGTATGGTTAGATTTAATGAACTCAGAATAACTAAAGATGGTAAGTACCTTGTCATAGATGTATCTGTTAGGAGCCAACCATATTATAATGATGTTTACCTTGATTCTATATCAATAGATACTCAAGACACATATAAAGATAGTGGACCAAGTTCATCTATAGTGTACTTCAAGGACATTACAAGTGAAGGGGCTAAAATAAAGAATTACAGGCTGGAGTTAAGTGTAGGAGAATCTCTACCATCATTGTCTGATAATATGTTCTTTGTATATGTAAAGGCTAAGGGAGTTCCTGCTGTAAATACTCCATGTGGCATGGATAGTGAATACACCCTTGGTGTTACATTCAATACCTGTGCATTATATAATGCTATGATGTCCTATGTGAGAGAGACCGTGAAAACTTGTGCTGTACCAAGAAACTTTATAAATCTATTTTTGCAGTTTAAAGCAATTGAGACCAGTGTAAATACTGAACACTATGCTCAAGCCATAGAGTATTATAATAGGTTTATAAAGGGCTTAAATAAGGCAGGTACTATTGTCTATACAAAATCTTGTAGCTGCTATGGATGAGATAGTTTATAATTCAATAGTGAGATATTTCTCTACCCTCAGTAATCTGGGATATATCAGTTATGAAGATGTAAATAGCTTACTATTCCTTACTGCAATACAAGAGTTTATCTATAAAGATTTCAGGGGATTTATAAATGAGGATGATTATAGAGAGATTGAGAAAGCTCTCTATAAAGTATTTGGCACCTCATGTTTAGTTCCTTATCCAGAATATTGTAACAATGCTGATATGAACAAATTACATTTAGGAGACATCTCTGAACTTGCTCACAGAGTAGAAGTTAATGAAGAGAATATAGAGGAGATTCAAGATACCAAGGTAGTAAAGGTTCTTGCTCCTTATGAGGAGCAGGTTGAAGATATTGTTCCTGCCCCCTCAAAATAAATTGGTAACTAAGTAAGTACAAAATTAATAAAACTCTTGTGTAATTGATAAGAATTGCTTATCTTTGCACAAGAGTTTTATTTTAATAAGAAATGTATAGTATATGAAGTATAAGGATATAGTTTATATGGTACTTGATGAGATAAAGAGTACCAGTGATGATGCTTTCTTCACTGAGGAACATGTCTTATTCTTAGTCAATAATTACAGGAACTTCATATTGAAGCAAAGATATTCTGATATTAAGAAACCAATACCAGAAAGTAACTATCAGACTATCTGCTTGAATCTTATACAAGTTCCTGCTATAGCAGGAGTACCATGTGAGGGAGGCACTTTCCTTAGAAGTAAGGAGAAGGTTCCATTTATGATGAAGATAGGTACCCCCAAGGTCTATCCTATAAATTATTATTTGGGCGAGATAACCTATGTGAGTAGGGAGAGAATGAGATATGTTGGGTACAATAAGTATCTTCAGAATATCATTTATGCTTCATTGGGTCCAGATAATTACTTATACCTCCAATCTTCAAATCCACAATATCTGTACTTGGAGAAAATCAGGCTTACTGGTATCTTTGAGAATATAGAATCTGTATTAGACCTGTTGTGTGAGGATTCTGGAGATAGTATTAATTGTGATATTATGGACAAGACTTTCCCTATAGAGGATGCTCTTGTACCACCAATTATTGAATTGGTTGTTAAAGAACTTTTAGGTGCTGAGTATAGACCTAAGGATGAAACCAATGATGCAAAGGATGAGTTGTCAGAAGTAGCATCTAAATAGTGAGTTATGGGGTCTTGTCAAGAAGAGAAAGATAAAGGATTGATTGATTTCCTAAATTCCATTAAAAAGGTAAATGAACCAAGGGTTCACAAGGTTAGAGGTTCCTATGGTGTATATGATGCCTATAAGTGGATAAGAAAAAATAGTTGGCTTAATATAGGAAGATGTCTTACAGAACATGAGTTCTATAGCATTATAAGGAAAGTCAATGATTACTTAGCTGATAGTTTCCTTCATGGTAATGATATTAAGTTACCACATAGAATGGGTAGAATAGAGCTAAGGAAATATGATGTGAGAGTTAGTCTTGATGGAGAAAAAGTCAAGACTAATCTACCTATAGACTGGGATAAAACTCTTAAACTATGGTATGAAGATGAGGAAGCCTATAAGGAAAAAACACTTGTTAAAGTGGAGGAAAAAGAAATCTTTAAGGTCTACTATAATAAGCAGTTAGCAGACTACAATAATCAGGTCTTCTATGAATTTAATGTCAATAGAGAACTGAAGAAGAGATTAAAACAAAGAATAAAAGAAGGAAAGATAGATGCTTTCAAGTTATGAAAAGATGGATATTATATAGGCATACTTCTCCCTCAGGCAAAGTATATGTTGGGATTACCTCCAAATCTGTAAACAAGAGGTGGAATGGCGGTAGAGGGTATAAGACTTGCATATATTTTTATAATGCTATATTAAAGTATGGTTGGGATAATATAAAACATGAAATATTGTTTACTGACTTAAAGGAGAAAAGAGCCAAGAGTCTTGAAATAGAACTTATTAGGCATTATAAAAGTTTAGGTATATCTTATAACATGACTAATGGTGGTGATGGTTATTTAGGATACAATCCCTCTAAAGAAACAAGGAGTAAAATATCAAATTCCTCAAAAGGCAGAACTCATGTCTGTAGTGAGGAAGCAAGAAACAAGATAAGAGAAAGTCACCTCAGAAATATAGCTTCTTATAAATCACAGGAATTTAGAGATAAGATAAGCAAAGCTGTAGATTATAAGAAGTCAAAGGTATCTCAATTTACTTTAGAAGGAGAATATCTTAGGTCATTTTCTTCTGCTAATGAAGCTGAGAAATTCACCTCTGTTAGTAGGGGTGCTATACTTAGATGTTGTAAAGGAAAAGTAAAAAGAGCAGGAAACTTTATATGGAGATATTATGGTAAAGGAATATAATTATGTCAGTGTAAAAGAGGTACTATCAAGAATACTTAGGCATCCATTGTTGCAAGATGTCACACTTGAACAGGCTGTTCAGCATACTATTGATTTCTTGGGAGTGTTTGGAATGCCTAAACTTTTTGAAGACAGAGAAGAAACAATACATATAGAGGATTTTAGGGGAAGGCTACCCTGTAATTGTATTCAGATTAATCAGATTAAGGAGTGTAAGACTGGTGTATGCCTTAGAAGTATGACTGATAATTTCATGCCAAGAGAGCACTATGACAGAAGTGCTGGTTACAAGATGCCACAAGAATTGTCCTTCAAAACACAAGGACAGGTACTATATGTATCCTTCAAGACAGGAGATGTATCAGTGTCCTATAAGGCAATCCCAGTAGATAAGGATGGATTTCCACTACTTATTGATAATCCTGTATTCCTGAAGGCACTTGAGGCATATATAAAGAGAGAGGCATTTACCATTCTGTTTGATATGGGCAAGATTACACCTGCTGTATTGCAGAATACTCAGCAACAATATGCTTGGCTGGCTGGTCAATTGCAGAGTGAATTTACCATCCCATCTATATCAGAGATGGAAAGCATTAAAAATAGTTGGTGTACATTATTACAAAGAACTAATGAGTTCAGTAATGGTTTTAAGAATAATGGAGACCAAGAATACATAAAACTACAGTAATATGCAAAAGAGTGTAAGTTTCAAAACAAAAGGAATGCAAAGGGATTTAGCAGTCTCTGCTTTCAACTCTGATTTTGCTTATGAAAATAAGAATATTAGAGTTATAACAAATGATGATAATACACTATATAGCCTAGTTAATGAGAGAGGAACAAAGTTAGCCAATGTTGGTGGAATAGATTCTATAGAAGGCACAGTAATAGGAAAAGCAGTAATTGATAATGAGCTTATACTATTTACAGCAGATACTGCATCAAATATAAAAGACAAGGAAGATAAAATATATAAGATAAAAATAAATGGTAATAATTTAGAGGGACAAATTCTATTTAGAGGTAACTTGAATTTTAATCCAAAATACCCTATAGAAACTTTAGTATTCTATGAGAATGAGGACATCAAGAAAGTATATTGGACTGATGGTCTGAACCAGCCAAGAGTAATCAATATAGCTGCTGCATCTGATGTAGTAAGCAAATGGAATACTGATTCATTCAACTTTGTGAGGACACTTAGCCTAAATGAGGAAATCACCATTGAAAGGAATATTGCAGCTAATGGTAGTTTTGCTCCTGGAGTTATACAGTATGCCTTTACCTACTTTAACAAGTATGGTCAGGAGAGTAATATCTTCTATACTTCTCCACTTTATTACATATCATACAATAATAGAGGTGCAAGTCCTGAGGATAAGGTAAGCAATAGCTTTAATATAGAAGTTGCTAATGTTGATAGAAGATTTGATTATATTAGAATCTACTCAATACATAGAACAAGCATAAATGCAACTCCAGATGTTAGGAGAGTTGTAGACTTGGCTCCTCCTATTAATATAGCTAAAGTCACTTACACTGACAATGGTTCATCAGGAGATTCAGTAGACCCTACTGAGTTATTATATATTGGAGGTGAGGAAGTGGTATTTGGCACAATGACTCAGAAAGATAACACTTTGTTCCTTGGAGATATTGAGACAAAGAGAAAAACTCTTGACTCTACTATTAGAAGCTACTTCAAAGGTAAAAGCATTACCTTCTCTACCTATAATAAAAGTATAAGTTCTCCAGAAGCCAAGGGCTATTATCCTTATAGTAACCAACTCAAGATGAACTCTTATCAGTTTAAGACATTCAAATATCTTGAATATTATAGGTTTGGTATTCAAGCACAGCACTATACAGGTAAATGGTCTGAGCCTATATGGATTAATGATGTTAGAAATACTGTACACATAGATACCACTTTCTATAGTTCTAATAACATTGGTCTGCCTGTAGCAGAGTTCACATTGAATGATAGTACTATTATTAATAGACTCCTTGATAATGGGTATGTTAGGATAAGACCTGTTGTAGTATATCCTACTATTAATGATAGAGAGGCTGTATGTCAAGGTATATTATGTCCTACTGTGTATAATATATCTGATAGATTTGGTAATTCACCATTTGCACAGTCATCTTGGTTTACAAGACCTAATGCACCATTTGATGAATATAAAGCCTTTCATTATAATCAAAACAATGAAGGTGCTTGGGGTGGAGACTGGGTAGGATTAGGACAATTCTTAGGAAATCCATCTGCATATTCAAGGGCAGGCATTATGTCCAATAATAGGACTATAGTTACTTCAGAAGGGACACAATACAATATTGACATAGTTAATAAGGGAGCTTGGGCTGAGTTTAGACATAATAGACCTATCCCAGGCAATAGTAATAGAAATGCAGAAATTCAATGTATTTGGAATCCCCCTTCTGGTCCCTATGTTGATGATACTGCAACTGATTCAGATGTTGCAAGTTGGGTATCTAACAATGCAGAGAATTACTACATTGACCAATCAATACTTACTTTCCACTCTCCTGACATAGAGTTTGATAATGAAGTAAGAAGTATTGATACATCAGGGTTGAAGTTAAGGATAGTAGGTATGGTTCCTCTAACTGCATTTGCCTCAGATATTGATATTCAGACTTCCACTCCTGTTAATAACTTCTATGATAGTTCAGAGTTGCCTGCTGGATTCTACAAGGAACCTATTGGTGCAGAAAATGATTTTAGTTATGATGGGATTGGAGTACATCTTGGTAATTCTCATTTTGGATGGAGAGGGTTAATCTCTGGTGCCTTTTGGTTTGATGAATTAACTGCTTATAAGAAAGATACTGGTAATATCAAGCATCTTACCACAGGATTTGTTGTGTACCCTTGGCATAGGAATGGTTCACTGAATAACACCAAGTATGCTACTGATGGCTATAGGTCTGCTATGCTTGACAAGAAGAAAATGTCTAATATGAGGTATTCATATAAGTCAGTCTACTTGGATTCAAGTAATATATGGAATGCTTATGTAAGTGATAGTAGCACAAGAACTGGTATATCAGGAGTTGCAGTATTTGACTCTAATGAGGTATCACTTGTTAGATTACCTGCACAAGAGAACTCAGGTCTTACAGATATTAACTACTATGGCAATGTAGATAAGCTTCTTACTATCTCAAGAATTGGTGATAAAAAGGATGGCTATCCTATTATGACTACTGGAGTTCAAAGTGCAGAGACTAATGCACATACCCTGTTTAGTAGTGGTTATACACAGATAGATAGTAGATTTACTGACCAAATTACAGGTACTGACCCTGTTAGGATTAAGTATAAATCTACTCCTCATGCTGTATTAGCCTTGAACTATACTACATCAGGTGCTCAAAGAATATTACCTAATATTAAGGATGGTGAGTATAATGATACTTGGTTTGTAAATGCACAGGACTCAGGTGCCCCAAGTGGTCAGCACATGTATTGGGATAAGTCAGGAAGTACCAAGAGTGTATCACAAGACACTATTATTACTGGTGTCCCAAGAGGTCCTATATCTGGTGTATCAAGTATTCAGCATGGATGGCTATGGTTAGGAGAATTGTATAATGACAATGTACAGAACAGGTTTGGTGGTCAGACAGAAGAAGCCTTTGAGAATAATACATGGCTGCCTTGTGGAGACCCAATTTCTCTTGTAGATACTAATAATGGAGTCAAGAGTAGTATTACTATCAGATGGGAAGAAGGTGATACCTATTTCCAAAGATATGACCATATCAAGACTTATCCTTTCACTCTTGAAGACCAGAATGCAGTGACTGATATTGTATCATTCATGTGTGAAACAAGAGTGAACATTGATGGCAGATATGACAGAAACAGAGGTCAAATAAGTAACTTCTCAATTACTCCTGAGAACTTTAACTTGATGAATGATGTATATTCTCAGCCTAATAACTTCTTCAACTATAGGACAATTAATCCAAACAAATTGAACTTGGATAACTTCCATAATTCAATCACTTGGACTAAAACTAAGACTGCTGGAGAGTTGGTAGATACTTGGACTAACATTACCCTTGCATCTACTCTTGACCTTGATGGAGATAAGGGTACTGTAAGAGCTTTAAGAAGATTTAATAACAATATCACTGCTATACAGGACAAAGGTATTAGCCAAATACTTTATAATGAGAATACTCAAATAAGTACTACTGAAGGTGTTCCTATTGAAATAGCTAACTCTGGTAAAGTACAAGGCAAGAGATATATATCTGATAAGGTGGGATGCACAAATAAGTGGTCTATATGTGAAACCCCTGCTGGTATTTATTTTGTAGATGACATAGCAAAAGGAATATATTTATTTAATGGACAATTAAATAATATATCAGATAAATTAGGTTTCCATTCCTGGATTAAGACAGCCTCTAAAAGCATGAACATATGGAACCCTGTGGATTTTAATAGCTTTGTAACTTATTATGATAAGTCAAATGATGAGATACTGTTTATATCAAGGGATGCTTGCTTAGGATACTCAGAGTTATTAAACCAATTTACTTCGTTTTATAGTTATGAGAATACCCCATATTTCTCTAATCTCCTTGATAAAGGGATATGGATAAGAGATAATAAACTTTGGCTGCATAATGAAGGAGATTATAATATGTTCTTTGGAGTATACCAACCGTTCTATACTACTATAATAGCTAATCCAGATATGCCTGTAGATAAGATATTCAATAATCTTGAGTTTAGGTCAGATAGTTGGGATAGGAAAGGCAACCTACTTAATGTAACATTTGACACTTTAACTGTATGGAATGAATACCAACAGGGTATTTCTAAGCTAAAGAATACGCTAGGAAAGCCCTCAAATCTAAAGAGAAAATTTAGGATTTGGAGAGCTAATATACCAAGAGCTAAGACAAATGGTAGAGATAGAATGAGGAATCCTTGGTTATATATTAAGCTGTCTATGGAAGAAGAAAATGTAAATAAGACTGTATTGCATGATATGATTGTGCATTACTTTGAGTAATAATAGGGGGAAGGTAAGTTTATTACTTATCTTCCCTTTACTTTTTGGATAATATCCTTGTATAATTCAAATATTTTGTTTATCTTTGCAAACAAATTAGTATGATATGGCTAAAAGAAAAATTATGAGAAGGTCTAATAGACCATTTACATACAACCCTCATTACTATAATTGGGGTGGTGATTTCAAGAATGCTTTAGGTGGAACTAAGCCTTTTGACTTGAAAGGCACTTTCAGTGGAAGCAATGTTGCTGGTATGCTGAAAGGAGGCTTAGCAAGTGGCATAGGTAGTGCAGTGGGTAATATTGCAGGTGGTGCTATTAGTGGAGGACTTGAATCAGGTGCAGGTAGTGCAATCAGTAATATTGGTGGTACTATAGGTGGTGCAGTAAGTGCAGTTAATCCTGTACTTGGAGGCATCATATCTGCTGGTACTGGCATTATTGGAGGTCTTACAAACAGGATGTTTGGCTCCAAGTTAAATAAGGAGAAGATTGCTGAGGTTGAAGGAATCAACAAGGCTATGAATACTGTCATGGTAGATAACAGCAGTGCTGATTCTATAGAAGACCAATGGGCTAATCAAGATTTTGGAGCAGACTTCTCCAAGTCAGATATTGGTAAGGATGGTCTATTTAGCAGCAAGGCTAAGAAAAAGTATAGAGCACTTAAAAAACAACAGGGCATTGCAAGAGAAAGAGCCTTGTCTGCATTTGAAAATGCAACAGAGGCAGCAGACACTCAGTCAGACCTTAATGCTATGGCAAGTTTTGCAGCCTTTGGTGGTCCTCTTGGTATATGGGAAGGCTATGGAAGTGGAGCAATAGGCTATGAATTAGCTAAGGAGAACTTAGGTATTAAGGCTCTTAATGCTGCAAATAAAGGCAGATTAACTTCATTACCTAACTCATTTGAATCTCCAGAGTTAAATACCTTTGCTGAGGGAGGCAAAATACATATCAAACCCTCTAAGAGGGGAACTTTCACAGCAGCAGCTAAAAGGCATGGAAAGTCTGTGCAATCATTTGCTTCACAGGTATTAGCTAATAAAGAGAATTATTCTCCTGCTATGGTGAAGAAGGCTAATTTTGCAAGAAATGCTGCTAAATGGCACAGCTTTGGAGGAGACTTAAATACTCATGGTGCTGACTTTACTAATGGACAAATTATAGTAGGTAATGGTGGAACTCATGAAGAAAATCCTATGGAGGGTGTACCTATGGGAATGGATGCTGAAGGAAATTCAAATCTTGTAGAGCAAGGTGAGGTTATATTCAATGACTATGTATTCAGTAATAGGTTATTTGCTGATGGTGGTCTATTGGAGAGTTTTAATCTCCCTAAGTCTTATGATGGACATTCTTTTGCTGCAATAGCAGAGAAGTTAGGTGATGAATCAAAGGAGAGACCTAATGACCCAATAAGTAAGAGAGGACTTCTAAGTTCTATGTCCAGACTGCAACAAGCCCAAGAGACTGTAAGACAACAGGCTCAAGAGGGTCAAGAAGGAGTACAATATGCTCATGGTGGTAAGATGGGTACATTATTTGATGGTCTAGGAAGTAGGAGTAATAATTTAAAAAGGGCAAATTTCTTCCTTGAACCTACAGAAGACAATTATAGTTATAATCCCTTTATAGATATGGCTTATACAGACCCCGATGAGAATACTTATGACATTTATAAATATGGAGTAGGAATCACTCCTAATGGAGAATTTGTGGAAACTCCTAAATATATGGCAAGGGCTGCTGCTAAGAGAGCAGGATATGATGTAGGCACCTCTTTGGATGACTATAATAAAAACCCAATTAAAGTTCCTGAGAAGAAAAAGAGTGCTGTATCAAGATTGCTTAGTAATTTAGATGATACAGACCTGAGATATGCTCCTGTAATAGGTGCTGCAATAGGATTAGGTCAGAACTTATTTAGTAGACCAGACTATACAAGTGCAGATGCAATACTTGAAGCAGCTAATCAGGCAGGTAATTATACTCCAATAGGTTACACTCCAATAGGCAACTACTTACAATATAGACCTTTTGATAGAAACTTCTATCTAAATAAACTCAATGCACAAGTAGGTGCTACAAGAAGGGCTATTATGAATACTACAAGTCCTTCAAGGAATGCAGCCTTACTTGCAGTAGACTATAATGCCCAAGGTAGATTAGGAGACCTTGCAAGGCAGGCTGAAGAGTATAACTTGGCACAAAGACAAGCTGTTGAAACCTTTAATAGAGGTACTAATCAAGCCAATGCTGAGATGGGACTCAAGGCTGCAATGGCAAATCAAGAGGCTGCATTAAAGGCAAGAAGTTCAAGGCTAAGTGGTGTTGCACAGGCTATGGCAGTGAGAGATGCTGTTGATGCAAGGAGAGGTGCAAGTATGAGTGCTAACCTTACTAACTTCTTTAATTCTCTTGGAGATATTGGTAGAGAAGAGTATAGCAGAAATATGATTATGAGTAATCCTGCATTATACTACTCTATTGACAGCAAGGGTAATGTTACATATAAGAATGGATATGAAACTCTTAGTGAAGCAGAGAAGAAAGAAGTAAGGGATGCTGCCAACAAAGCTAAGAAGAAAAAGAAAGCTAAGGGTGGTTATTTAACTATTAAGAAGAAGTAATATGGCTAATTATAGTTTAGTAATAAATTCACAATTCAAGCCATTCTCTTACCAAGAGATGCTAGCTCCAACCTTGATGGCTACTCAGGCTCACCAAGAGTTGGAGAACCAGTATGGAGACCTTGCTACTAAGGCAAGTGTATGGGAGGAAATGGCTAATGAACAGACTGACCCTTATGCTTACAAGATGTATAAGACCTATGCAAATGACCTTGAAGAGCAAGCTGGTCAGTTAGCAAGAGAAGGACTTAATGCTGCAAGTAGAAGAGATATGCTCAATATGAGAGCAAGGTATAGCAAGGAAATAACCCCTATTGAGCAAGCCTATACAACAAGACAGAAACAAGCAGAGCAACAGCAACAAGCACTCCTTCAAGACCCAACATTGATGTTGAGTAGAAGAGCTGCAACTACAAGTCTTGATGATTATATAAGGAATCCTCAATTAGCTTATGAAGCATATTCAGGTAAGTTAATTACTGCACAGGCTGCAAGTGCTGCATCTGCATTGGCTAAGGAAATGCAAGAGAAGCCAAGGAAGTGGAGAAGCATCTTGGGCAACTCATACTATGAGACTATGATGCAGAAAGGCTTTAGTTCTCAAGCAGTATTACAGGCTATACAGGATAATCCTAATGCTGCTCCTCAGCTTACAAGGATTGTTGAAGATGCCATTAATTCAAGTGGTGTTAGGAACTGGGGAGACCAAGCTACTATTGCAAGGGCTATTGACTATGCTAAACAAGGTCTATGGAGTGCAGTTGGTGAAACTCAATATCAGACTCTTGATAATTGGAGAGCTAAGATGGCTGCTCAAGAAGCTATGCAGATTAGAGCAGAGAAGAGAGCTGCTGCAAGACAAGCAGCAGAGCAGAAACAAGCCCAACTGAATAATCTTGCTATCAATCCTTTGAATATCTATAGTAGTAGAGAGCTGAGTAAGGATGAGAAGAGGTATAAGGAGAGTATGAAGAGATACTCCAAGTACTTTTATAAAGATAGTCATGGTCAGATGAGGATGACTTATGAAGGATGGAAAGAGTATAATAGAAAGAATAAAGGTACAGTAGCAGGAAAAGTTATGACTACCCCTGAAGGCACTACTATTAGAGTTGCTGATACTCATAAGGGAGAGACACCATCAGCATTCAGAGTCTTTATGGACAGCATAGGTGCTCATAAGGTAACAAAGGGTAAGTGGCAACCTGGTAATCTTGGTAATGTATGGAGCAGGTATGTTAATTCTTCAGCAGGAAGAACTTCAAGGTATGATGCTACAAGAGTTACTGAGTATGACTATCCTATTGCAGGTGCTCAGCAGGGTGATATGAAGGATGCTATTATGACTGCTGGTAGAGGATTAAGTCTGAAAGAAGTAGATTATGATAGCAAGTCTAAGAAATTCAAGGATACAGGTGAGGAAATCACTATGGAAGACTTGAAGAGTGATAAGTACAAGGTAACTGCTACAAGGTTCAGTCCTTATGGTACTACTGTGATGATACAAGATGATAAGGGTAATGTAAGAAGATACAGAATGCCTGCTGGTATCAATACAACTAATGAACAGAATAGGGATAGGGCAATGACTGCTGCAAATCAATGGCAACATGTAGTCAGTACAGGTAAATATACTGATGCAAGAGGTAATGTACATCAGGCTACTCCAGATGAGATTACTTATGCACAGCAACAATATGCTAATTCTATACAACAAGCCTACTTATTCCACTCTCAATTAGGAGTACAGAATAAGACAAAAGAACAAGAGTTTAATCCTTATGGATATTAAGATATGGCAAAAGCAACTAAAGTAAAGGATATAGATATTACTAAGAGTGGTCCAATGACTTTTAGAGATTTGCAAAAAGCAAATCAAGAGCCATACACTAACCTTAGTCCAGAGTTTAAGTCATTCAGTATGAATGTAGGAGCAAATACTGCTCCTACTTCACTGTATGATGCAAGGGCACATGGTGAGCAGATGGTACAATCATCCTTAGAGGGAACTACTACACCTTGGGGTGAAAGTATGTTTGATGAGCCTACTGCAACTGAGGCACAGTTTCAAGAGTTAGAAGATATAAGAGCTGAAAACCAACCTTGGTATGCACAGATAGGAGCAGGTCTTGCTAAGGGTGCTATACTTGCAGGTACTACTTTCCTTGATGGTACTGTAGGTTTAATATTTGGAGCAGGAACTGCAATAGGTGAAGACAGATGGTCTGGTCTTTGGGATAATGACTTCTCTAAGGCTATGCAGTCTGTTAATGATTGGTCTGAGCAAGCATTGCCTAACTATTATACAAGGGCAGAACAAGAGCAGCCTTGGTATGAAAATATCTTCACTGCCAATTTCTTAGGTGATAAGTTTATCAAGAACTTAGGTTTCACAGTAGGTGCTTTCTATAGTGGTGGTGTTACTGCTGCTGGTTTAAAAGCAACTAAGTTACCTCAACTTATTGGTGCTATTGCTAAGTCTTCAAAGGCTCCAGCAATAGTTAATTCTGCTGTAGGTGCTACTATTTCAGCAGTAAATGAGGGTAGAATTGAAGCACTTAACAATAGTAAGGATTGGTTTGAACTTCATAAAGCACAGCTTGACGATACTTATAGAGATAGGGTACAAGCTATACAGAATAGGTATGAAGATACTAAAGGTACTCTTGTGAGAACAAGAGAAGGTCAAATGGTAGACCCTGCATACATAGAATATCAGAATGCTATAAAGAAAGAACAGGAGTCTTATAATGCAGCTTTAGGCAAACTAAGTGAGGACAGATTGAAGATGGGTAATGCAGACTTGCTTATGAATATACCTATCCTTACTGCATCTAATATAATCCAGTTTGGCAAGTTGTATGCTAATGGATTCAAGACTGCAAGAAAGGCTACTAATATAGTAGGTAAGGCAGGGGAATATACTGCTGGTACTACAAGATTAGGTGCTACTGCTGCAATAACAAAAGGTGCATTGTCTGAAGGTACTGAGGAAATTACTCAAGGTATGGCTAGTAGAATATCAGGCAATTATTACTCTACTGATGTAAATAACTTCTACAAGTCAAAGACTGACCCAGAGGCTGCACAAGAAACTCTGAGTTGGACTAAATCATTTGCTGAGGGAATTAATGAGACAGTAAATGATGGCTCTGCATGGGAAGAGTTCTTTATTGGTTCTTTGACAGGTGCATTAGGTATGCCAAGATTTAGAGGAGTTAGAAGTGAGTCAGGTTCACTACAATCTCCTATTACTATTGAGGGTGGTGCCATAAATGAGTGGAGAGACTATAATGAGAAGATAGCAAGGGAAAATGAGATTGCTAACTACATGAATAGTAGGATAAACTCTCCTGAGTTTAAGAACTACTATCAAGGTCTTATCAGGCATAATAAGTATCAGAATGATATGAACAGGGCTGCTGAGGAAGGTGATGAGTTCAACTTTAAGAATGCAGAACATGCTCAATTAGTATCTGATATTGCTATGTTTGATAATGCAGGCAAGATGGAAGACCTTACTACCTTGATTGATGCAGCTTTTGACACATCAGATGAGAACCTTGCCTCTATTGTGGAGAATACTACAACTACTCTTGAAGATGGTTCTAAGGTAGGTCCATTTGTTGATAAGAATGGCAATCCTGTGTATGCTACTCCAGAGGGTAAGCAGGAGATGATAGAGAAGTTGCAGCAGAACCATGATGAAATGACCAACACTATCAACAATTATCTGAAGATAAAAGATGAGCTTGATATTAAGACAGGTCAGCAATTATCAGATGACCAGCTTGAAGAATTGACATGGATGAAGTCTCAGATAGGCAACTGGGCTGAGAGAGCAACAGCTATGTCTGGAGAGGTAAAGTCAGCTATTGGTAATGTAATAGGTAACTTAAACTCATTCCTTAGATTCAATCAGCAAGTCAGAGACTTTGAAGGTCAATCCCATGCAGATATAACAGAGAGATACTTACAGGCAGATAAGAATGTAAGAGCCATTGAAGGTGCTATCAACACTCTTAATATGGTTAGAGGTCAGGATGATAAGGTACTGGCTCATACATTAGCAACTAATCCTAAGTTTGTAGATGGTCTTATCAAGGAAATTAATGAAGTAGATGAAACTGTACTTAGTGCAGATGAGAAAGAGGATATTACAACTAAGCTGAATGATATTGTCAAGTTAGGCAATGCCTCAAAGACATATAATGCAAAGTTAAAAGAGTACCTTGAGAATCCTCAAAAGCAAGCAGAAGACCATGCAAGAGCTGATGAGCAAGCTGCACAGCAAGAGACTAAGAAGAAGTCTGATGACTTGAAAGTATCTTTGAATGCTGCACAGAATTTACAAGAGTTCAGGACTATATTAGATAGTCAGGATGATATAGAGAATAGGGATAGAACCCTAAAGGCTTTAGAGGATGAGGGTAGTGAAATGGCTAAGAACTACAGAGAAACTTCACAATACAATAATGAAGTGGAGAGAGTTCTTAATGAGTCAGATGCAGAACCACAAGTTAAGCAGGATGCTATGAAGCTCCTTCAAGACCAGTTCAGTAACTCTGAAAACCTTGAACAATTAGCTAATCCTAACTCAATTTATATCAACAATGGGAATGCCTTTGATGAAGATTCTGAAGGTGATGTTGAGTTGTCTGCAACAAGATTCCAGGAAGCTCAATATGCTTTGCAGAATGCAATGTCAAAAGTAAACAATGACAATAGATTCAAGGATAGATTCTCACCTGAATATAAGAAGCCTATAGAAAAAAGAGAGGGAACTGTAAGAGGTGATGATAGGACTGCTACAGGAGACAGTGGTACATCTACTACTCCTGCTGTAACAAGTAGTGAGGCTTTGCCTACAGTAGAATTGCCTGTAGGTAATATAACTGCTGAGATGGTTAATGAGGAGAATAAGAAAGCCAATGAAAGGGTAGAAACTCCACAGAGACCAAGTAGAGATACTTCTAATCAATTCTATAGACCTGCTATACCTGAATTGCATATAGAAGCAAGTAAAGAAGGAGACTTTAGACCATTTGGTATTGTAGTAAATGAAAGAGAAAAGAATGTAGATTTCTCTGGCATCTATGGTTATCTAAGAGACCAAGGAGCATTCAGATATGTAAATGAGGGTAACTTAAAGGCAGGTGATGAACTTGGCTTTATGATTGACCCAGACTATAATGAGAATACAATTTTCATTGTAGACAAGAGGAACAACCAAGTAGTAGGTAGTTTAGATGAATCTGATTATAGTGTTTCAAGGTATGAGGGTCTGAAGGGTCTTGAAGAGAGGATAAGAGGTGAGTATGCTAACAGGCAGAATAAGACTGGTAAGTTTATTGCCACACCTGTTACAAAGGTATCTAAGGTAATGGTAGGTAGGATTCCTTATGGTAATACTGAGAGAAGTCTATCTGAGATACCTAATGTATCTTCAACTGATAGAAAGCCTATCTTTGGTATCATAAAGAATGGTGTACTTACTACCAATAGTAAGATTGGTGACAGTCTTATTATCAAGCCAGTGGATATGAGCCAAAAGGAAGGTAGATTATATCTGCTTATACCTAATGGAGCTGGTAAGTATTCTCCTGCTGCTGTAAGAGTTAAGCACTTCAATAATGAAGAGTTCAATCTGAATGATAGTAGTGTGAACTCTACTCCTGTTGGAGAGGATATAAAGAATGCCATTACTAAGTTATCAACTGCTACATCACAGGATGATGTATCTGCTGCTATGCAAGACTTGGCACAAGACTTGTATATGCAGGATATTATGGTTACTTGGTTTAGTAGTAAGGCAGGTGATGGTATTGTTATCAGTAAGAAGGTAAGAAAGCCAGATGGTACTTATGAGAAAGTAATCATTAATGGAAAGGAGCAAATCAAGGAGGACAAGTATGATGTATATTTCTCTACAAGTAGTAAGAGTGCAGAAATTGGAGGTATAAACTTTGATGCAACTGCTCTTGAAGACTTGGGAGATACAAGTGCATTAGGTACTCCTAAGAATCCTGAGGATATATACAATGAGATACTTGGACACCTTATCAAGTTCAATCTTCCTTTACAGGTCAGCACAAGAAGAATAAATGAGGGTGCATACAATAACAGATTGATAAACTCTAATATCCTTACTTCAAATATTACTGAAGCTTCAGTAAGAAGTAACTGGTTCACAACTGATTACTTTGATAATGAAGGTAATCTACATCAGGCTATAAGCCCAGCTTCTGTAGCACCTCAGCCTAAGAGGAAGATAGAGACACCTGTAGGTGGCACTGAAGGTGCTATTACAGGCACAAGGATAGTATCTACATCTTCAAACAAGCCATACTATGTGGACTTAAAGACAAATACTATTAGGGATGACCAAGGTAAAAGTGTAACAATATCTGATTACGCCCATAGAATGTTGCTTGATTTAGCTTGGGCACAAGATAACTTTGGGGATTCTACTAACTCTTCAATGATGGTAGATAACAAGGTTCTTACTCCTGATGGTAAGGTACTTGATAGAAATAAACAGAAATACCTTAGTGGTCAAGAGGCACAAGATGTTAAGGATACTATTGCAGGTAGGAAGAAGGAAAAAGAGGATAGAGTTGCTAAGTCTAAGGAGGTTGTCAGTGAAATATATGAGAACCAAAAGAGGGTAGATAAGACAAGAACTGATGGTGAGTTCTATTATGTACTCGAGGATGATGGTGAATACCACCAATATAGTAGAGTGCATAGTAGATTAGGCTCTAATTGGGTAGAATCTGACAAGCAAACAAAGGCTCTTGAATTAGCAAGACTTAATCTTAGCAAGTTTGTAGATAATCCTACTCAGTATGAGAACTACTTAAAATATTTGGAGAACAAGTTTAAGGTAGACTTGACTGCTTATAGAGGAAAGACTGATACCAAGAGTAGAGATACTATTGTGAATATAGTAAGAGACAAGATGTCTGGTACTAATTCACAAAGGGCACTTGATGCTGGTTCAGCAGTAGATAGTATCATCAGACAGTACTTTACTATAAGAGATATATCTAAGATAGCAAGACCATCCAATATGTCAGAAAATGCTTTCATAGATTTGATTACTTCCCTTAATAGGATTAAGTCAAATATGGAGCAAATGGGAGAGAGATTCCTTGCTGATAATATTGTATTGTTCCAGAAATATCCTGATGGTACAAGAGTTGCAGGTGAGGTTGATATTCTTTCTATTGACAAGGATGGTAACTTTAGAATCTATGATGTAAAGACAAGTAGATACAGCTTCTATGACTTTACAGACAGATATGGTCACAAGGTTAATTACTTTACCACTCCATCTGCTACTCAAAGAATGAGTGCAAAGGATTACTATACTTTACAACTTTCTGCTTACAAGAACCTATTTGAATCTCAGTATGGTGTACCAGTTACTAAGTTAGCTGTAATGCCATTTGTATTGAGTTATAATAAGGAGAATGTATCATCAGTACAAAGTGAAAAGGGTATTCCTATTACATATAATCCTGCTGTTAATGTGCCTTTGGTAAGTGCAGTTAAAGTAGATAAATCTACAGAAACTCCTGCTACTCCAGCACAAGCTCAGATAGTGTTACCTATCTTTGAAACTTCATTAGAGACACAGAACCCTATTGAAGATTTGACACCTGAACACAGTATGAATAATGCTGATGAGGGAGTAGGTTACTTTGAGCTGGATGGTAAGTTACATAAAGGATATTTAACTCCTGTTGCAGGTATTACAGAAGTAGATGTCCATATAACCAAGGTTCCTAATATAACCAAGGGATTTGGCAGACAGGGAGAAGCAGCTCACGTAGCTTCAAATAATTACTATGCAGTATTTCCTAATGGTAAAACATTCTTACTTATAAGGAATAATCCTGTACAAGGAGGTATGAGTGAGTCTCAAGTTGAGGATTCCATTAGAAAAGCCTTATTAGGTAATCCTCAAAGAATGAAAGACTTAGCATCAGAAAAGACTATATTGTTTGACCCTGATGCAGTACCTACTGTAAGTGTTGCTCCTATTACTACTGTAGAGACTCCTGCAACTATTAATCAAGGTAATACCCAGACAGGTGCTGCCTATACTGCTCAAAAGGAAAAGGCAATAAATGACCATGATGAGGAGTTTGAAGATGAATTTACTTTAAGAAGAGTAGATGACACAGAAGCTACAGTATGGAATCAGGAAAAGGAGCTTAATTGGATTAGTAGAGTGCTACCTCAATTAAGTAAGAATGATAGAGTACAAGTAGTAAAAGGTCTTATTAAAGTAGGTAGACAAGGTGCTTTAGCTTGGGGTCAATTTGATAAAGGTGTAATCACATTGTCTGACATAGCTGCTGAAGGTACTGCATACCATGAAGCTTTCCATGCTGCATTTAATCTTCTTCTTGACAATGATGAGAGACAGGCACTATATGATGAAGCAAGGAAATTATATGGTGAAAAAGATAATCTCTCATTAGAGGAAGACATGGCAGAAGGATTCAGAGAGTATGTAATGACAAGGCAGAATAGAGGCTTAGGCAAGAGAATACTTGATTTCTTCAAGGAACTCTTTACCAAGGTTACTAACTGGAATAACATGAGACCTTCTCTGATAGATTACTATAGAAGAATTAATGAGGGTAAGTATGCAGATAGCACATTCAAAGTTCCTACTATAAGTGAATTAAGAGATATAAATAATTATACTGTAGAAGAGAGAAACATATTATCAAAAGCAAAAAGAGATGATAGGGGGAAACTACTAGCTCCAAATGGAAAACCTACTAATCTAACAGAAGCACAGTATGCACAAGTCAGAACTAAGGCTTTCAAAGATTGGTTTGGTGATTGGGAGAATAACCCTAAGAATGCCTCAAAAGCTGTAGATGAAAATGGTGAGCCTTTAGTAGTGTATCATGGTACCCCAGAGAATTTTAATACTTTCAAAGATGGAGCAATATTTACAACTTCCAATGAGACAGCAGCAGACAAGCATTATGGTAAGGCTATGCCTTTATTCATTAATATAAGAAACGTAAAAACTATTGATTACAAGGGAAGAGATTATACTAACAATCCATTAAAGTCTGAATATCCTAAGCCAAGGAATAGTTTTGAGACTATAGATAACATGGTTAGGGTAAATAAGGAAAGAGGGTTTGATGGTACTATTGTCCTGAATGTAAAGGATTCTACATCTTATGATATAGATGAATATATAGCAATCAATCCTAACCAAGTAAAGTCTGCCACAGAGAATATAGGTACCTACTCCACTACTAATAATGACATTAGATACAGGAAAGTACCCAATTCTTCATTTGAAATGCTAAATTCAGGACTACAAGAGAACCTATTGAAGAAAGGTTGGACAGCAGAGAAGTTTGATTCAGTTTCTCAAGAGGAAAGAGACCAAGCCATTAAGTGTATAGCCTTTTAGTCAGTAGGATGAAATTTTTTATTAGGGAGGTAACAGAAATGTTACTTCCCTTTTATTTTGTAGGAAATAAAAAAAAATAAGGGGAGGAGTAGAACTTAATCTACTCACTCCCCTTTCTATTATTAACAATTAACTTTATTGCTTAAAGAATGGAATACCTTCCTCAGGATGTAAACCTCTATAAATAGTTTTGTTCATTGGAATAAGTGGAGATTCAAAGAATAGTTTTGTTGCTTTAGATTCTCCTTTATATCTACCTGACTGCATCAAAGCATCTTCACCTGCAAATGTCTCATAATTAAATGGATTCATAAGTCCAATTAAATCAAGAGTATTCTCAAGAGTATTAATGCCAGCAGCAGGAGACTTTAAGATTTTAAGAGCCTCTCCTACCATTTGAGGACCTGGAACCTGTGTACCAATTTCAGTATAAAGTCTTCTTGCTTGATACTCAATCATCTTCTGTAACCAAGGTCTATCCTTATTATCATCCCAATCCATGAGACCCAAGAATGCAGCAATAATTAAGAAGTGACCTACTTCAGTAGCAGCTCTTTTAATATTGGCTTTTTCTGTCTTTGTAAGGTTTTTCCAATTAGCAGCTATTGCAAATTGACCTTCCCTCAACTCTTTGGCTAATTGCCACATAAATCTTCCTGTAGTATTGTAATAACCTTCTGTCCATGCTTGCAAATCATAGTTATATGTGGCAGACTTGAACCTTCTGTTAAGAGATGGTTTAATCCACTTTCTAAACATAACACCCATTCTACCTACAGCTAATCTTTGCACTGCACTTCTATCAGCCTTATTGTAAATACCGTGCATTCTCTGATTTATAGCAGCAGATTTCCTACTAAATGCTATAATATCATCCTTTGTAAATGCAGAGCCATCTTCCTTAGTATAACCTTGCTTTAACTGCAACTTAGCACCTAACTTCTTGTTGTTCTTATCTATAGGAACCACTTCCATGGCATCCCATAAGGAAACTATTTTACCATCAGGAGCTTTCATCTTATAAGCATCTGCAAGTGCTAATGAAGTTCTATTCTGCATCCAATGCTCACCAGCATTATTCATAAGGAATAAAGCAGAGGTACCAAACATTCTACTGAACCAAGTCTTTCTATCAAAGTTTACTTCTCTAACATCAGTTTCATACTCCTGCAATACATTGAATAATTCATCCCATAGAGCAAGTTTACTTGTTTTAACTCTGTTACCTATCTCAGCTAAGTACTCTGGTAATGCTTTACCATAATTTCTATCAGCATGTAAGGTATTGGATTCATTATAGAACTCACCTGCAAAGGACTCAATTCTCATCATAATTTTACCAGTAGTAACATTTGATATGCCACTTAACAGGTTTAGACCTAACATATTAAGAGAAGTAACTCTATTAACAAAGTTAGCTACCTTTCCTTTATCAATCTTAGTATTACTAAATGTACCCTCATCAGCCATATACCTGCCATATACCTGCATTTCAAAGAAGTCATTCAGTCTCTGCATGAACCTTGTTTCATCACCAGACTTAGTGAGAGTAGATTCAACTTTCCTACCTACAGACTTGAACTTTTCAACCAATGGTTTACCACCTCTTGTCTGTATAATCTCCCTTTCTTTCAGCATATCTCTGCCAAGCTCAAGAACATCAATTACTTTATTCATTTCATTGAAGTCATTAGCCATAGCTGCATAGGCTGTAAGGGTAGATACTATATCAGTAGATAAGTCATTAGGGCTTTCACCCTCTTTCATCTTGGTATAATAGATAGGAAGTACTTGTACCTCTTTACCTTCAAAGTCCTTTACTGTAGCTCTGTCTCCAAACTCAGTGTCATCTGCCCTTCTAATGAATTGGTCTTTAACAGCTTCCCATACTTGTGTACTACCTGACCTTACACCATCAGATGCCTTTACTCTTTCAAGTAAGTCCTTTCTGATTTTAACTGCATTAGTTAAGGTAGTGTACTTGTCAGGAAGGTATGAATCCAGCTTGGCTTTTATCTCCATAATCCTATTGTAGTATTCTTTTTGGGCAGGATTCAAATTCTGATAAGCCTTATTGCCATAGATTGATACTTTAGGTTGCTTCTTTCCATTGACTACTTCCATATTAGCATCAAACCAAGCCTGTCTCTCTTTTCTGTACTTCTCTGCATTATCTCCTACAGGATTCTTGCCATACTTCTCATTGAGGGACTTGAACATTTCTCTGACTTTCTCCTTGAATAAGCCTTGGTTAATCTCAGAGATATAATTACCTGTAAGATTACCTTTGCTGTCTCTTTCAAACATCCAATCAGTGTTCTTAATTCCAGCTTGCTCTAACTTAATGGTAGCAGCTTGAAGCTCCTTCATAACATTGATAGTCTCCAATCTTGCATTTTCTTTACTCTTCTTGACAGCTTGGTCCATAACTTTCAGCATATAATCTGAAGAGTCTGCCATAGAATCAAGCCATCTATCAAAGAAAGATATATCCTTGTCAGCTATCTTAACCAAGTCTTCAGCAGTCATAGTCTTACCCTTGTACTTGCCAAAAGGAACAGTTATACTTTCCCCTACAAAAGGTTTAATAAAATCAACAAAGAGAGGCATTGCTACATTGTTGTATCTGACAAACAAGTCTCCAAGTAGTGTAGTTGTGTTATCTAACACAACCCTTACCCTTTGACCATATCTATTGTCTGCATATCTCTCTTCATCAATAAGAGCCTTTCTAATATCATCAGTAATATGCTTGTAACTATACAAGTAGTTTCTGACATCTCTTAGAACACCAGCCCTTTCATTAACATTGGTAGCAGGAGTATTCTGCAACATAGTGAGCCTGTCACTTACCTTGGCTAATTCTTCAAGAGCATTCTCAACAAAAGTATAGATACCCTCAATCTCATTGTTGTCAGCTAATTCAATATCCAATCTATCAATGAGTAACCTTTGATTAGCACTAAACTGGCTATTAGGATTTCTCTTTTCATAAATCTTCAATCTCTTCAACTCATTCTCAATGATTCCTTGAAGCAGCTTTTTATCTCTTGCTACTCTCTCTGAGGTATTATAAAACACCCCACTTGAAGTAATATTGCTAATGTCAATAGCCTCATCTATACTACCATCAAGGATTTGCTGTGCTAAAGAACCAAAGCTCTTATCAGCCTCCTTCATAGCTCTTTGTATGGGACTTGCATTCAGATTCTTGAAGAAATTCTTAACTGCTTGAATTACTCTTTGCAGCAGATTACTGTAAGGGGCAGATGGAACTTTCTCTCCTTGAAGGAGATGTTTTGCAAGTAATTTACCCGCAGCTTCCTTTGCCAACTTAGCCTCATCACTATGATATAAGGTATCATAGGTGTCATAGTCCTCACCTATAATTTCTCTTGCCAATCCATTGGAAGATATGTTATTGATAAGTCTATTGATAAGTGGATTATCTCCCATAGCTTCAATGGCAAAGTGTGCAAATTCCTCAGGAAGTGCTCTTTCACCTTGAATACCATTAGCAAGCCTAATCATTTCAACAAGACCATTTGCTGAATTTCTTGCAACATCAAAGTCAGTTACACCATGAATACCCATTCTCTTTTCAAGGTCAGTCAAAGCACCTATCCCTATTCCATGAGATTCAAGAATACCTCTCAACCTATTATTAAGATTTTCATTGTATTCCATCTTATCTGCATCAACAGAGTTAAGCCTGTTTCTTTTCTCAACCTTTACTCCAATGAATACTCTTGGAGATTCAGAATCTTGTATCTTGATTATGTTAGCTACATAATCATCCCTATACTCTGAGTTCTGATTAAAGGCTATAGCCTTCTGTTTCAACTTCTGATAATTCTCATCATTGTTTACCCATAAGGCTGGTCTGTCCACTCCCTTCTTATAGTACCCTATTTCTCTATTGAGCCTTTCAAGTACTTTAGTCTCTGGGATGACCTTACTAAGATTAGTCTGCTTTAGCAAACTCCTCAATGTAGGTTCATTGTTTTCATCTAATGTTAATCTTGGTTGCCAGTCCTTTATGAACTGACTGCTTTTTGTGATAAGATACAGTCTTGTAGTTTCACTTCTATTGTTAGAGGTGAAGGACAGCAAGTCCTTGAATAACTTGCTGTCCACTACCTGACCATTTCTATTCTTCACCTTTGGAATAATTGCACAACTTCTTGCCATATCTTATAAACTATATAATGTTGGAGCACCACAAATATTATCACCATTCTCATCCTTATACTCTGTATTAGGCTGAATAGCTGTTACATCATCAGCCTTAGGAGCAGAAGTATCAAGAGGAGTGCCATATACCTGTTGGAAGGCATCAGTATCTACTTGTGGAATAGAATCCCAATACTCTTGGGGCATACCTTGATAATCAGGCATAGAATCATAATCAACCTCAGCATCTCCAAGGTCAAATCTTGACAATGTATCTGCATAAGGGTCATAATCTTTCCTATTCTTATCAATTACAGTTTCCATCTCTTCTACATCCTTGCCATATTCATATTCAATGAAGCTGTTTCTGAAACCTAATGGTTCAATCCTTTCATAGGTTGCAACATTAGTTTGTTCAGTACCTACAGATGATAGTTTGTAATAGACATAACTTCCTCTGATTCTTCTACCTATATACTTAAAGAAGTCATAAGCAGGACCATCAGGAGTATCTATCCTTTTCTTGATAACTTTCTTATCTCCAAAGGTAGCATTATCATCAATTACAAATGTAACTTCATCCTTAACTTCATTATCCTCTCCTATGAATTGGACAGAGGCTGTATCAGGGATTTCAGGAACCAACTTTCTATTATCCAAGTGGTTATAGACATACTGGTCTACAAATTGACTATAGTCATCACTTGATGACAAGAGAGTTCTCAATGTACTTATGTACTCTGGGATAGCATTTCTCACTGCCACAGGTGCCAAATGGATAAAGGTTGAAGGTCCAAATGCAAAGCCATTCCTATAATAGCTGTATCTGAATAAGTTAAGAGCAAGTTTCTGAGCTTCTGGGTTACTCATATACAACAGAGATGCCCAATCTCTCATATATCTTTCTCTCAAAGTAGGACTTAATTGACCTACATTCTTAAACACTACTGTGTCTACAGGATTACTGTCATTTGCCCTGATTACCTTGAGTCTCTTAATAAATTCAAGGTCAGCTATATCCTCATTATCTGTAACCACTCTCTTGAAGTATTCAGGGAAGTTATTGATGAAATCCTTTCTCTTGTCAGAGGAAGTTACAATAACATCACCTACTTCTGAGTCTGGGTTTACAATCAATTCAGAACCAAAGAATCCATTCTTTGACATGATGTAGGCAAGCAAGTCATTATAAATACTGTTCATAGTCTTTACATTCAACTTACCAGTCTTTGTCATGTCTCTAAGGTTATCAATTACAGCTCTGAATGATTCAGTATATTGAGGGAAGTAAGACCCTAACATTTCTTCTGTTTTCTGTAAGCCAAGAGTATAGAAAGCCTGTAAGAAAGGAAGAGGAGCTGACAATAGTCTTTCTCTTAGAGTGTCAGTGTCAGGATTGTCTGATAACAGACCATCAAGTATTACATTGGCATTCTTCAATGGGAACTTGTCATTATTCTCTATCTGGTCTAACAGGTCTTTCACTTTCTGCATCTTCAACTCTGTATCTGCAATAGTAGGACCAGCAGCACCTCCTTGGGTATCAGACCTTGTAGCCTGTACTAACTGTCCTAAAGCATCAGCAGAGTTCATAATTCTCTTGAACAAATATCCAACTGCAACTTGTTTCTGATAGAACTCAATCTTTCTGAAATCAGAAGTCTGAGACCTATCAGTAACAGCCTCCTTAGCAAGCATTATATTGTCTGCAAGCTCTTCAATATAGAAGCTATTATTCTTGTAGTTATCATAAGTCAAGTCACTATTAAGAGCAGCCTTCTCCTTATACTTATCCAGTACTTCATCTATGATAGTATCCTTACCTTTGCCCTCTCTACTCTCCCTGAAATAGGTCTGAGTAATCTCTTGAACTATAGGCTGCATCATTAACAGACCTATCTCAATAGGATTATAACCTAATCTTGAGAGAAGCATAGAAGCATCAGCAGTGAAAGTATTCTGATTAAGTGCTGCAAGCACAGGGTCTTTAACATTATCCACAGAAGCAGCCAAGAATCCAGCATTATTCTTTGAGATAAATTCCTTGTCACCATTCATAATATCATGTAGAGATGTAAGTCTCTTTCCATTCAATACAAATGAGCCATTTTCTTCATCTAAAGCTAACTGAGTATGTTGCATCAAAGCATGGTTTGCATTATGGTTGGCATAAATACCAATCAACTTAGCACCAGTCATGTTCTGTTGATGCAGCATTACCTGAGTTCTTGGTGATAATGGGTCCATCTTGACCTTTGTCTTTTCTGCCAACTTATCAAGAGTATCAAGGTCTAAGTCAAATAGATATGAAGCAATAGACTTGGGATAAGACTTTACACCTTTCTGTACAGTCTTATTAAGTTCTACACCTACATCCTTTAATGCTTGAGCCAAGTCACTCTCATAAGAATCATTGAGAATGGTCATTATTCTTGCAGACTTCTTCTGATAATCAAAGCCACCTGGGTTAAGAATCTTTGAAGCTGTATCTGCATTAGTCAGAACTCCATACATCATATCTATCAGCAAGTTATTTCTTGCTTCAAGACTATTCTCCTGTGGAGACTTGTTGAAGTCATACTTTACCTTGCTTATAATAGGCTTGGCAAGTCTGTACTTCTCCTTATTCTCCTTGAACCATTCCTTAAAGTCATCAGTATCTGCATTGAGAATATCTTCTGCCAACTGGCTATGAGTGAACTGTGACAATACTTGATTGAATAGGCTATTCATTCTTGCATAGTCCTCTCTTGCCTGTCTCATATCATACTTTTTAACTCTGAACTCAGGTAACATGATATACATCTTATCCACATCAAAGTCAGAACCTGACAGAGTGGTAATCTCAGCAGGAAGCATGATTGCAGAACCATTCTGTTGAGGAAGGAATCCCTTAATATACAGAGGAGCCATTGAGTACTTATCCTCTGTTGGGACTCTATATCCAATCAACTTTCTCAAATCCTCAGGAAGTTTAGTTACATCAAGCTGGTGAGTATTTGGGTCCATGAGAGGCTCATAGAACTCTCTACTATATGCAGGCATATAACATTCAAGATACTTAATCCTCTTGTTAGCACCTTCACCTTCAAATACTACATGAAGTTCATCAGTCAAGCCATAATCAGATACCTGAATTAAAGCTCCTCCTCTAATCTTCTGTTTAGTAATTCTACTCTTGATTACACTATTAAGGAGTGTCTGTACTCTTTGAGATTGCACAGGGTCAAAGAGAGGAATATTGAAGTTGTTGTTCTCATCAAGAGTACAAGCCCTCATCATATCCATACCATATCTTTGATTACCTCTTATCTCTTCAAGTAAGATTTCTTCTACCTTCTTTGGGTCTTTGAATATCTCATCTGCATCAGCAAATGCTTGAAGAATGTTCTCAGTGTTGATAGCATTATACAGGTCAAGCCACTCTTTCTTAGTCATCTTCTTACCATTAACCTCAATGATTGTATCATCAGAGATGTCAGCAGTAATTAGTTTTCTAATCTGAGTACCTACCAACTGAACAGCATCAATAGCATGTTCAGGAGTTGCAGTCTGAATACCATAATCTTCATAAGATACTTTATGTACTACATTAGGATTCTCATTACCAAATCCAATGCCTGTAGCATCTTTAAGCCTTTGAATTACATCAGCCTCTGTATTTACATCATTCAAATCTATTACACCTTGTTTTCCAACCTTAGTAGTAGACTCAAACTGAGCTACATCAATCTGATTATCCTCCATAAACTTATTTATGGCTTTCAGCTTGCCTGACCTTCCTAAAGGACCAGCAATTAGTTCGTGCATAGCAAGTAATAGGAACTCTGAGTTCTTATGCTGTACAGGAGTCTTAATTCCAGTATGACCTTCAATGCCACTGTTATTATTGACTTGTGTATAAACATAAGGCTTCTTAGTCTGCCAAATGATATTGAAGTCTTTGATATTCCAATCTCCATTCTTGAAGTTGTTATATGCCTGCTCCATATCATCTGTCCACTGACCTGACATACCAAGTATTGCCCTATAGGAACTCAAACTTCTATATGCCTGAGCATCTGCTACATTCACATTTCTAAACTTGCTGATGATATTATCTCTGTCTATCTTGGTCATTTCATTTCTTCTAACCCTTTCATCAAGTACAGTCTTGATGTCTTCAAGTACAGAAGATACTATCTCATCATCCTTCAAGTAGATAGTTCTTTCCCAGTCCCTACCAATTCTCTCACCTTTATAAGTAGCCTTAGTATTCAGTCTGAGAGCAGGGGCATGAACCTCCTTATATCTCTTCTGAAAGTCCTCAAGATTCTTATAGAAAGCAAGGTCTGTAGTAGTAAGCTGGATAATTTGTGAAGTAGCTAACTTACTGTTCCAATAGTATTCCCTAAGTGCATCCTTAGCATTGTTCTTAACAAACAGGCTTCTTGAGATTGACTGAGCATCTTTCAACTCCATCTCACCTCTTGTTGCCTTATCTGTAAGTAATGCCTTGATTTGCTCCATTAGGCTATTAGCCTCTCTGCTATCAAAAGCACTATTATTGTTGTAGGCTCTAAGCATTAGTTCCATATTGGTATTCCACAATGAACCTAAAGCATCCTTAGCCTTAATGAGTGCCTTTGCAGTTATTGCATTCTGCTTGGACTGACCTTCAAAAGGAAGATACTTGTACTTGCCATTAGGAAGTTCATCAAGCAGTCCTGCCCTTGACCAATCTCTGTAGGTTTGTTCAAAACCATCTTCCATCATGTCATTAAGAGCAGTTCTCAGAAAGTTTCTGAGTTCAGCACCAGTGCCTGTGGATTTAAGTCTGCTTAACCTATCAATGAATGTCTCTCCATTGTCATATCTGATGTTGTTAAGTGCAGGAAGGAACTTAAATTCTGCACCTCCCATACTCTTTATACTACCATCTTTCTTTCTGACAATATCATAGTTTGCAATAGGTTCTACACTCTTATCTCCACTCTGATAAGCCTCATCCCTTTCTCTAACCAGCATGATTCTGTCATACTCTTGATTAACCAAGTCTACTAACTTGTCAAGGATAACATCATCATAGGTTCTTTTCTTACCATTTTCATCAAGTACATCACCTGTTGTGTACTTTCTGAATCTGATAAATTCAGCAGAAGGACTATCTGAAAGAATAGGAACATGATACCAAGCATACTTTATACTTGACTTTGCAGAGTCAGGGTCTCCCCAATACTCTGTAAGAAGAGCTAAAGTATAGTCCAAATCATCCCAATTGGTATAGTCTACTTTGTCAGAGTTCAGCACTACTTTATGGTTAAGACCTCTTCTCAATTCATCAGACTCTGCAAGCTGTCTTAGCCAATCATTTCTCCAATGACCATCCTTAAAGAACCACTCATAGTCTTTGAACTCAGTCTGCATAAACTGTTCAAATCTCTCCTTGTCATTCATAACATTCTTGAGATTCTTAATAAGTTTACCTAAGTAGTTAGGAGTAACATGAGAATAGTAAGACTTATCATTCTCTCTGACACTACTCTCAATAGCATCCTCAGTTACTTCTGCCATCATACTTGCAATCATGTTGTAAGCAGAGCCAAAAGTATTGATAAGGTCTCCTCTCTTCTCAGTACCATCCTCTCTTGTCTCAGACTTGACTTCACCTTTCTTAATACCACTGAATATAACATTCAATTGTGGTAAAAGAAGCATAATTGGGTCAGTAAATGTGATACCTGGAGCTGTCTTTATATCAGTTAATGCAGTCTTTAATACAGAAGGATTGGCATCAATACCTAACATATGAAGCAACTTCATTATGGTATTCCATACATCTTCTCTCTCCAAGAGTTGAAGTCTGGATTCTGTATCAAGGTTCTGGAACATATTGTTCAATGTCTCAGTCCATTGTAAACCTTTAGCTGCATTGTCCTTGTTTATTTCCCCATTCTTCTCATATACACTATCATCATCAAGCTGTACTCCATTCTCATAGTTATCTCTCCAAGCATCAAGGAGATAGTACACACCTTCAGGCTTATTGATGGCAATAGTTTCCATCTTGAAAGTACCATCAGGCATCATCTTCTTCTTTTGAATCCAGTAAGGCATAAAATCCTTTCTGAAGTCTTGATAGAACTGAGAGAATAAAGTCTCATCACCTTGAAGTAACTTGGTTACTTGCTTAACCCAAGGCTTGATTCTTTGCAAATCCTGCATCAAAGGAAGCATATCATCAGAGTTAATCATGTTCCTTAACTTGTCAATGAAAGTAGCATGAACATAGTCAGCATCAAGGTATCTTGTGAAACCTAAATCATCCTTTTCATACTTACCTCTATAGTCAAGTTTAGGTACTTGTCTGATTACTTTTCTTACAGCTTGTGACAGAGACTCATGTGAACTTACCTGTCTGAAATTAGTCATCCATCCATCCTTATAAGCCTCTTCTTGTCTCCAATCCTCTGCTTCATTATCTACCTCACTGTTACCATCAGGGTCATCATCATTGAGGTTTGCATCAGCAGGTGCAATATAGTTGGGGTCTATCCTAATACCCTCAGTCATTACAAGCAAAGTACTTGCTTCCTCAGCAAGAGCCTTGTAGACATAAGGGTCATCAACTATCTTCTTATATTCCTGATTCTTATAAGTAGCTTTCTTCTTGGCAGCTTCTAATTTCTGCTCATCAGAGAACTTATCTGCACCTCTCATAGAATTGATTGCATTAAGTTCTTGCTGTATTCTACCTTCTTCTGTATCCTGTACATAAGAATTGAAGATGTTAGCTACTCTCTTGAATATACCAGCAGGAGTGTACTTCTTTATAGCAGAGAATCTATCCAAGCTATTAAGTTCAGCCTGCAATTCTTCTTTCTCTACACCACTGGTATCATCAATTCTTCTCTTCAAAGAATCAGTCATTTCCTGCAAGGCATTATCAACTTCATTGCTGAAGAATCTTGCAATAAGGGTTACTCTATCTCTTCTTGTTCTTGGGTCAAAGAGTAGGTCTACCTTTTGCTGCTCCTCAACAGAAGTAATCCTTGGAGTATCAAAAGAACTGCTAAGTGCCTCATCAAGCTGTTCAGTAGCCTCACTACTTCTCAGCTCCTTAATAAACTCTTGAAGTTCATATCCTAATGGGACATCTTCAATAGACTTATTATTCTTTTCCTGCCACAGTCCAACCAAGTTAAGTACTGATTGCTCTGTTTCATTAGGAAACTTCTTAGCTAATTCTCTAATTTCTGGTGTTATAATTAAACAACTCATATAATTTAAAATATTATTTGTGCAAAGGTAAGGAATTTAATTGTAATACACAAGCTTTTATTCAAAAAGCTAAAGGGAGAACAAGTATTTAACTTATTCTCCCTTATAAGATTACTCAACAATGTACTTGACACCATTGAATATAAGCCACTTGATAGTGTTGATATTAACTGGTCTAATACCTGACTCTTTATCAGTCTTGGTAATATCCATATCTACACAATCATATCTGCCATCTCTTGACTCAAATTGAATCTTGTAGCCTCTAAGGACTCTATCTTCACCTTCTTCATAGGGTAAGATAGGCTCTTTGATAAGCTCAGTAATGAGTTGCTTAGCCCTTTCAGCTACTCCCTTCTTACTTGCTTTAACCTTATCAATATCCTTAGAGAACTGGTCTACAAGATAGTCAATCTCCTCATTGAGCTTCTTCTTGCTCTTAGGCTTATCCTGCTTCTTGAAGCATACAGTAAATACCTGACCAGAATGGATGTTCTCCCAGATACTTCTAATACCAAGAGTACCATCCTTCTTATCTTCCTTAGTTACCTTTACTGTAGTTTCAAACAAGTCAGCAGAATTAGTATAGTTCTTCAGATAACTCATACCAATCTGAACCTCTTCACCACTTTCAAAATGAGTAAGCCAAGCATTGGAGCCTGACACTCTGTTCACGATATAGTGAGAACTCTCACTAATAATGGAACCTTGTTTTAACTGATTTATTTGCTCAATCATATTAAATAAGCTTTTCTATATTAGACATAAATGTTTCAGCCTCCTGCTTAGTAACATCAATAGTTTTGATGTCCTCCTGCAATGCAGCAATTTGAGACTCTTTCTTTGCAATCTCTTGCTCCATTTCTGCATGGAGATTACTTGCATCCTCATGTGCAGTCTTAAACATAGACTTGATGCTTGCCATCCTTTCACTAAAAGGAAGAGTGGCTACAGTTGTTTTCTCCATACCAAAAGCCATAATCTTTTTTTTTAGTTATTAATATACTTTCTTGCAATAAATTCCTTCATTAAAGGTTCTGCTAATTCCTTAGCCTGAGGATGTGGAGCACCTGTGGTACCTCTTGCTCTTAGGTCAAAGAAGTGATTCCAATCAGATGTAAATCCAGTTACAACCAATTCTGTCTTTAAGGAGTTAGGCAAGACAGCTCTTGCTTCCTGTGGCTTCCATCCACTATTGATAAGCAAAGTGTAATGTGTTTCTGCATTATTCAAAGTCCATAGGAAAGCATCAATGTCCTTATGTTCTCTTTCAGGTAATTGAATCTTCATCTTATCAACATCACACCAATCACCATCCCAATAAACATATTGACCTGTAGGAATATCTAACCAGCAAGGAATAATGAAGGTAATTTCATTACCAAACTTATCCTTAGAATAGTTACAATACCTTGTACTTTCCTGAGCAAAAGACATTACTCTATGCCTTACAAATTCATGTGATACACCTCTATCACATGTAAAGTGTACAGTAACTCTTCTCTCATGGAACTCTGTAGGTTTACATATATATTGCAGGTCATTGAGCCTTTCATTCTCTACTAAGACTCTCATATTGGTAGTAACATACATATTACCACCACATTCAACTACTTTACTATATGGGTTATATATATAAAATTTAGGCATTGGATGATTTTTATAAGGAACAAACTCCATATAAATAGTACCATGTTCCAACATAGCACCATGACCAGACTTAATCATCCTATCTACAAATGGCTTGGCAGAATCTTCTGTTATCTTATCCTCAGACTTATAACATACTCTACCTACTTTCTCAATCTGTTTATAAGCTCCTTCAAGACCAACAGACTGTTCCCATATTTCAAAACTTGGTTTAATCAGCTTCATTGCAAAATTCTTTTAATTCTTGAATACCTAACAGACCACTATGTCTTTTTACAACATTTCCCTCATCATCTACTAAAATGAGAGTAGGTACTGTCCTTATCTCATACTTGGATGCAATATCCTCACCCCGTATAGACTGAACATCTATACTTTCATGTGGAATACCTGCAAGTTGGAGATTGCTCTCCAGCACCTTGCAGGGTCCACAAGTTCTTGAATAAATCTTTAATACTTTCATTATACTTCTTTAAGTTTAGTATTCCTCAATCACTTCAAAGTCATCAACACTCCAGTCCTTCAAATCAGAGATGGCTTTAACATCCTTCTTTGTTTTAGGAGCTATGTAATTCCAAGCTTTCTGAGGCAATACAATTTGCTCTTCAACTGCACCTTTAAGGTCACAGTTTGAGTAATCTATATTCTCAAAATACTCACCATCTTCATCCTTTCCAGAGTCAGTAATCTCATAGTCAGATACCTTAATCTTTACAGTTTTACTAAGGGTGACACTTATTGTGACCTCAATTTCCCTTTCAGGATTATCAACCTGATTCCAGGGTGCATCTTTAGTATCTGCACCCATAGGATAATTATAATTGTCCATTATTTTTATCTTCTCCTTTTAATATCAATTACCAAGTTATTCTCTTTAATCAGGCGCAGAGCAATTACACATTCAAGATTTTTAGGTATGCTGATATGCTTTCCTTTATCATTCACATAGATAGCATGGTCTCCCTTACATCTGTTATAATGGAAACCATTAAATTCCACTATCTTTATGAACTCTCTTGATGTATATTGTCTCATACTACACTTTCAGAATGTCTTTATACCTCTCATAAGTCTTTCTTATGACCTCTTCTCCTATTGGATTAGGTCTCTTTGAGTCCCTCTCTATACACTTTTGAAGAGGTATAAAGAAGTTCTTAAATTCAAGGCTGTACTTTGGTCTTACTACATCAGGCATTGCCCACTTTGGATTATTCCAACCATCAAGCACTCCATTATAGTACTCCAATTCCTTGGGATTGAGATTCATATTGTCAATAACAATATCAAAACCATAGGACATAGAATTTAACAAGAAAGCACTTCTCAAGCTTTTTACTAAATCCTCTCTGCTGGGAACCCAATACTTACCTAACATATTTCTGATGTCATCATTGTTGAATCTTACTCTATGTTCAGGGTCTTCAAGTGCCCATTGTTTAGCCCATGTAGTTTTGCCACTACCTTGGATACCTCGGCATAAAATTATCTTTGGCATATTTATTTACTTTTACTGACTACAGAGTTCAAAACTAACAAAGCATCCCTAAGGGTTTTCTTCTGAGCAGGAGTACAGTTACTCAATTCACCATACTCCTGTTCAAAAAGAAATGACCTTAGGTGGTTAGATAGTTTCAGAGTCTCTTTAGCCTTTGTTTTAACACTAACCTTAATTCCACTCATCTTTCTACCCTCCTATGATGGACTTAGAAGGACTCAATGTATTCTGCATTAGGAAATGTAGCATAGACATCATCCCAAGCTGCATCTCTCTCATGCTCTACATCCTCATCATACCTATTACTATAGGTTTCCCTATGTCCACCTTTGAAATGAATTATAAATGTCATACTTCACCACCTAATTGTTTTATCCTGTCTTTGATATACCATATAGCCTTCTTCAAATCCTCAATTTCCTTCTGATTATCTGTAAGGCTTGCATCCTGCTTATGTCCTGCCCTAAGTATATACTTAATGGCATTGCCTAAGCAAAAATCCATGTGTCTTACTATATCAATCACCTCAATCCCACATTTATCTTTAAGCCATGTATAATGTGGAGGATGATTAACATTGTCCACTCTCTTTTGTTTCTTTTGTTCCATTTCCCCAGTCTAAAAGTTTCACAAACTTATCAAAGAAGTCTTTGCACTCCCTGACATACAACTCACCATCATCCATCCCTTTATAAATTAGGGCATTAACCCATTCTCCAGATGCAGGATGAAGAATCCTGCATCTGTAGAGTGGCATATACTTATGCCCTGTCTTAGGATAAACATAGGTTTTACTTCTAATCTCTTTTATCCTTAGTCTTATTACATACCATACACCTATTGCATACAGTATGAATATTACTATAGGTATAGCTATTCTCCAAGTTTCCATATTAATGAACCCAATGGTCTGCTAATTCTGGCACAGCTTTAATAGTTACTTTCTTACAGAAGATTGCTGCTGCATACTCCATACACTCACTTAACTTCTTAGCTTCCTGCTCTGCAATTTCCTCAGGCGGCTCTATCAGATACTCATCATGTACATCATTAGGAATGAGGACTTTGAATATAAGCCCATCATTAACCAAGTGATTAAAGTATCTAATACCTGCTATCTTAGTCATTGCAGCAGCAGTACCTTGGGAAGGATAGTTACATGACTGATTGTCAGAAGCACTCCTTCTCTTCCATAAGTGTTTCATCACTGACACATATACAGTCTCCCTGTTAATATCAATGAATCTTTCCTCTACCTTGCCTGCCTTTTTAACCTTATATGAATATCTAACAGCTATTTCTTCAATAGGAGCACCTTGGGCAAACTTCTTTGCAATTTCTTGCATGACAGATGGTGGAATCTCAGATATTACTCTGCCACTATCTCTTGCAGCTTTGTATATATCCCAGAAATCTTCCATACCATTCTTTCTCCTTTCAATACCTTTCAGTATAGGATAGTCATAGATGTATGCCCTTAATCCAGTTATCTTTGAGATTAGGATATAGCCTCTATTCCACATATCTCTCTTTTGTACCTTGAAATAGCTTGCTATACCATTAAATCTCTTGAAATAGTTGTTATAAATCTCAGTTGCAAAGTCCACAGGAATGTTACAATTAGTTGCCATTGTAGGAGCCTGACCATTATAATTGAAACAGAACCTTGCCTTCTTAGCCAAATCTCTAAGGTCTTTTCTTACCTTCTTGACATCCTTCTCTGCAACCCCATCAAGGTCTTTAGGGAAACACATCTTGGCTACAAAGGAATGTCCATCTCTCTGGGCAGGGTCATTATAAAATGCAATCCATTCCCTATCATTGGATAGTTCAGTGAATACATGACCCTCTTGGTCTCCATAATCACAATCTACCAGCAAATGACCCTTTTCAGGTACAAATGCTGCCCTTGTTTCTTCTGTGGCTGGCAGTTGTTGAACATTAACACTCTTATCATTTGCTTGTGTAGAAGTGTCTTTGTTCTCATCTGCCTCCTCTGCAATATCATCATCTTTAGTCTTACCTCCCTTGCCTTTTCCTCCTGAACCACAACTCAACCTACCTGTATCCATCATTTGATTGAATGTTGGGTGGATTCTCTGTGTAACAGGATTAATGGCATCAAGGAAGTTCTGACCAAAAGATGTCACTACCTTGAAAGCTGCTGAATATTCCAAGTATAAAGGAACAATACTGCTCTTACTTGCTTGCAATTCTATAAACTTAGACTCCACAGACTTTTTCATCTTGCCTGTTTTCTTGTCTTTGACTAATAGGTCAAACCCAAGTTCTTCAAACAATCTGATTACCTGCTTAGAACTATTCCAGTTAATGATACATTGAGGTCCAGTATCAAACTCAGCAAATAATGAAGGCTGTGGTATTACCACATACACATTATCTGCAAGTTTGGCTGGCTTGCCTTTCTTATGAGTATCATAGTTTCTTGCTATGAGAGAAGGGTCACCCTTCTTCATTACATAATCCACTACCCACTCATTAAGTTTATGTTCAGCAACTCTTAACCTCTCAGCATCCTTATCCATCTTAGCCTTCCATTTAACAGGGTCAAGTTTAATACCACAATATTCAATATATGCAAGGACTCTTACAAACTCATTTTCAATGTCAAGTGCCACTTTCTGACCTCTTGCAGTGATAGTTTTGAGCTGTAAGTTCATAATATCCTCAAGATGTACAACATCATTTGCTGCATAAACTATAACCTCTTCTGTCATACCTGCATGTATCTGTCCTCTAACAGTCTTATCAAGAAAGATACCTAAATACCTATCACAACAAGCTTGCAAGGACAAAGATACAATGCCAGGTGGGAATCCAAGAAATAGAATTTTTTCAGCTAAATAAGTATCATAGACATTTCTGACTACAATATGTTCCTTATACAGCCATCTTAAATCAAACTTTGCATTATGAATGATGAATAATCTGTCACTTTCAAGATAATCCTTATACTGCTTGACATCAGTAGTCATACAGTCTATTACAACTTGATTTTCCTTATTACCAAGCTGAAGAGTAAGCAATTTACCCTGCCATATCTCTGTACCCGTAGTTTCAGTATCTAAACCTACCACTCGAAGAGGCTCTAATATCCTAAGAGACTCTTCTACAGAGATACACTTATACTTAGCATTAGGAAACTCAAATAGTTCTCTCTGACCAGTAACAAAATATATCATCATTCAAATGTTATAGTCCATCCATAACCCTCAACAAAGTCTATAGATTTGACAACTGCCTTGGCTTCTTCAAGCTCACATCCTACCACAATCATTGGACCTCCTGATGGGTCAATAAACTTATTTCCTCCCTGAACTTCACCTACTCTTAATGTGGGTACATCAGTTTTAAGTACATAAGTTTTAGAATCAGTACCATCAGGTTTAGGCATTTTCTTGAGGTAGTTTATAGCTTCATATCTGGACCTAAGTTTTATAATATCTTCCATTATTTCTTAGAATAAGCAATAAGACTTTCAAAGTCAAAGACATACTTATACTTTTGGAAGAACAGGCTACCAAGAATACCATGAATCTGTACACCAGACTCCCCCTTGACAATAGCAAAGGCATCATCCAAGTCATGAATACAGAAATCACCTACAAACTCTTGTCCTTTATAAGTGATTGTCATTTCACAGAACTCAGTGTTCACCTTATTACCTTCAATTCCTGTTACATCCATGTCTTTTTCCTCTATCTTCTTATGGTCAAGAAGAGGAAGAATAGAGCTGTTAATTTGGGAGATGTTACTTCCAGTGTCCAACAAGAAGTTAAGTTTCTTATCTCCATTATAGAATGTTACCACAGGCAACTCTACCAAATCCATAGCCTCTTTGAAAGACATATTTACCCTTTTACTCTGCTTACAGTAATCTTCTACACCATTAATGATAATAGATAAAATGATTACTGCAAGCATAATACCAATTATTTCTAATACCATGCTTCACGCTTTCTTTTTAGTTATTATTTGACCCCAGAAGTACCAATTCCCCCTCTGTTATCATTACCCAAGTCATCTACTTCCACAAGTTCAATACCTGAACTTAGCAGCCATTTAATCTTCTGCCACATAGTAGCTTTCTGACTAAGTTGAATCCTAAATTGACAGATTCTATCTCCTTTATGAATTGTAGTATCTCTTAGTGCAGTAGCCCAATACTTCCATTCATCATTATTTCCATTATAAACATTGTCTATAACAGCTTCTGAATTAGGCTGAAAGAATCCCAATTTAGGAGTACTACTTCTTGGTAATACTTGAGCTTCAAATCCTTTAGGAAGTTCCATTGCAATACCTAGTCCAAACAATTTAGTATCAAATGTCACATCTCTATGAGATATTTCTACACCATCAATAATCTTTCTCTTTAATACACCTGCTTGAGGGGCTTTTAATACTACGTCCTCTGCTGCCCTAAGGTCAACCCAATCACCATTCTCATTAATCACAGGCATACAGCCCTCAGTCAATACTTTTACTTTAATTTTCAGTTTCATGTTTCCAAAATTTACTTGTTATGTCTTCCAACTCCTTGCCATTGACTTTATAGAATCTCTGATTGGTAGTCCTACTGTTAAGTGGACCAAACTCTTCCTTATAGGGTCCAAGTTTTATATAATCAAAGTTGAATAGGTCAATGCTATTACTTAACTCTTGTCTCCCACTATACCAAGCTATTTTCACAGGATAATGATGTGCCCTAAGAAAAGAGGCTAAAGTATTAATCCTACTTGGGTCACTATCTCCTCCCATGAAAGCCACACAACTAATTCCCTTATTCTTTTCAATAATTAGTTCATGAAGAGACCTAAAAGAAAGTCTTTCTCCAATATCCTGTGCCAAGTAAGAGCTATGACAGTTTTTGCACCCATTTTTACATCCTGTAATATTTATACATAATGTAATTTCATCAGGCACTTCTGCAAATGTCACTTGAGTATTCAAATATTTCAACATACCTTTTAACTATATCAAGATTGTCTATAGATAAAGGATATTTTTCCGCCAAGATATTAAGATATTCCATATCTTTGTCCTTTTTATAAGCAACTGCTTCCTCCAAAGTTTTGAAATTTCTATTAACCTTAACAAATCTTCTTCTCAATCTAACACAATATGTATTATGAGAAGTAAGATAAATACCTTTACCTATAGTTGAAATAAAAGTGTTAATTTCTGGAGGTAAGAGAATACAGGTATTAGAGGAGTATATCTTAGGAATATTTAGTATAAGAGGTTTGCAATCTTTATCTATTTCGAGACTATGACTGCCATCTCCATTTTCTTCATACCATTTCCTAAAGTTTGAATACATCTTAAACTCTTCTGATACTGTTATCCCCTTAGCTCCATAAGTACTATAAGCAGGGCATTTAGGGTCATAACATCTCCTCTCCATATTTTTCCAAACATTATAAATATGCTTGTCAGTAATAGACTCATCACAGATAAATCCATATTCATCTCTCTTATCTGGATTAGAGACATTACCATATTGGGCACTATCCAACCTAAAATATAGTCTCCTATTATACCCTTCAAAATGCCCTGTGTAATAGTACCTATTCCTCGCTTTCTTTGTTGATTTGCCTTCTATTACCAAGACATCACCACAACTTTGTAAAATTTTATTTTCCATACTAAATTATTTTGATGCAAAGATACTAAAAATAATGCAAATAACAAAATCTCAAGGACAAATTATACACTCTTACTATAAACTCTTTTACTTGCTTCTATTTGTCTATCCTTACCAAAGGACTTAATAGGTCTAAGATACCCAATTACCCTTGTATATTGGGTAATATGGTTACTATGACACTTAGGACACTCAGTGATAGGATGCTTAGTAATGTAGCCACAATCATCACACTTACTATTAGGAATATTAAATGTGAAGTAGTTGGTTCCATTAACTATGGCAAAGTCTATCAACTTGAGATACTGCTCTTTGCTTAGATGGTCTTCAAGATTAATGTGAGCTGCACTACCTCCATCAGTATATTGGTAAGTCTGTCTTCCATGAAGTATGAACTTGTCAAGTACTGAGGTGTCATCATGTGCATCATAGAAGTATGAATTATACAAATTCTCATCCTCAGGAACCCAATCATTCTGTTACACCCTCTCCCGTTGTGCAGAGAGGTGATTCATTAGCAATATAGTTATTTAAGTTTATCAAACCAGCATGTACTTTCCTATGACAATTAGCACATAAGCAAACACACTTACTTACTTCTTGCAGAAGCCACTCCTTGCTCCTACTTCTATACTTACCTATGGTAAATTCCTTATCTACTGGATTGATATGATGAAAGTCAATACAAACAGGTTCTGCTTCTCCACAGACAATACAGGAAGTTTTTATGCTATTAAGCCATTCTCCTTGCCTATCCTGCCTTCTTGTAGCTTGTGCCCTGTGAATCTCAGGATGTTCCAATCTCCTTTGCTTCCTATAAGCTCTTCTACAATCCTTACATTGATGTCTTCCTTCATCAAACATCTCCAATGGTAATTCTCTACCACAAATCTTACATAATTTAGTTTCCATACTTAATCATTTTGGGAGCAAAGTTAAAACTTTTATCCCAATTATGCAAGATTATAACCATATTTTTAATGAATGGGTTAATATTTCTATTAACCTCTCTATGTTACCATAGAGTTCCGACTATTGCATACCTTAATATTCTGTCTTCACAGATTGTATATTAAAGTCCTCTTTGTTTAGTCTGTCAGGCTGCACAGGTTTCCCTTGCTTGCCCCTCATAATCCCATAGGGACTTCTGAGTCAATTAAAAGAGGTTTTAGATGGACATTGGTTCTAATCCATCTTCCTTATCCCAGTTATAGTTCTTACCACCAAGACCTTCAGCAGGAACTACCTCAGAATTGAATAGGAATGGTCTATTAGCATCATGGATAGAGTGTGCCTTATTCTGCTCCTTGATAGTACCAAGAACCAGTTGTAAGAACTCAGTATACTCCTTATTGTTACCAACAGTCATACCTAAGAATCTTGCAGCCTCATTCAAGCCATTGATACCTATGGTACTGTATAACTTGCTTATGTAAATATATCCACCATTTGAAGCAGCAAACATGCCTCTATCTTCAAGCTCATAGAGCATTGTCTTGAATGCAATATGATACTTGTAGACTCTTTGTAGAATATCTACTAAGTAATCCCTAAGAAATGAAGTATTTTCTTTCCATCCCCCATTCCTCTTCAACCCATAAGCCTTATTGCAATCCTGTACAATCCTATTGATATTAAGAGTGATAACATTGCAGCTACCAGTCATTACACCAGTAAGACCTGATGTAGGACTGAAGGTATTCTCTGCAAGTTCATTCCTCAACCTACAACATGATGCAAGACTATCAGCACTATCTGATATATAGGTGAAGAAGCTGTGACCTTCTGCATACATTTCAGCAGTAAAGTCCTTATAGTCCTTATCTATAATATCATTGGTCTTAGGGTCATACACCATAGCCATTGTCTCTACAGGGAATGTAAGAATCTGCTTGGTTCTCAACTTATTGAAGAACTTCATAAATAGTCTTTGCAGACAATCTACTGCTCCCCATTGAGGCTTAGTACCATCAGGGTAGTAGAACTCTCCAAACAATGAATCAAAGTAGGTATGGTCATAATAAGACACATTAGTGAATGGACTCTGATAAGACCTATTGCCAGCAGGCTGATTTACACCATAGATAAACTGTTTGAATGCCTTATATATAGCATCTCTAATAGTCCTCTGCTTACTGCAATGGTCTGTAGTAGTTACTACATCCAACTTTTCATACCAATTAGGTCCAAACTCCTGTACAATGTAATAGTTAAGGGCAATAAAGTATTCACCTACTGCCACTGCACCCTTACACTGAGAGGATAACAAAAAGATAAGATTGGTTACTTGACCACTGAATGATTGCAAGTCATTAGGGGGTGTTGGAGTGATACCATCAATATTACCTACTCCTTCCACCATAAGAGGATATAGACTCACAGCCATACAATACTGCTTCAAGACAGGAGTGGTTGCTTCATCATGTGTATAAATGATATGAGAGTTCAAATCCTCTTCATACTTCTTTGCTACTTCAGGATACATTTCATTCAGCTTGTCTTTCATCCTTTGCCTCTGAATAACCCTATTAGTAGTCTTATACACTTCACCCTCAAGGTTGGCAACATTCTTCATAGTTACATTTGCATTACCATCTGTCTCTGATGAAGTAGCTGCATTCTCATTGGATTGACTATACTCATTCATATAATCAATTCTTTCCCTAATGAACCTTGCCTGCTTATGTTGCTCTCTATAAATGATATAACTCTTTGCTACATCAAAGTGTTTGTTATTCATGAGAACATCCTCAACCTTATTCTGTATCTCCTCAATACCTATAGTATCTCCTTCTAAAGTGCCAAACAATGCACCTATCATATCATACAGATACTGAGGCATTTCCTTGTTACAAGACTTAAAGGCTTTCTCTACAGCACTTATAATCTTATCAACATTAAATTCCTCTATACTGCCGTCTCTTTTTACTACCTGCATATTACAATGTATCTAACCATTCTCTTAAATCATTAGGACCAGTTTCACTAATTCCAATAGGCACTTTTGGTCTGGAAGTGAGGTATGAAGAAAGCTCTTCTCCTATTACAAAAGGACTTCTCATTTCTATTTGACCATTCTTTCCAAACTTCAATGTACCTACTGCCTGTACAAATGGACAAGTCCATACCAATGGGACAAGGATTCTCCTATTGACTACAATGAAATCATAGTCAAGCAGCTTGAAGTCTTTGAAGTACTCATCCTTATCCATATTCTGCCTTATAATAGCCCAATATAGTCTGGCTTGAATATCATATCTCCAATCTACAAAGGATTTATAGAAATCCCACTCTGTATGGGAACTTGTTTTCAAATCTACTGGCTTTACCCACTTCTCTTTATGATTGACTATAATTAAGTCAGCCATGTTTCTATACTTTACACCATTGAACTCTCCTTTGAACTTCAACTGATAGAATCTTTCAATGTCTGGTTCAAATGGATTATCCTCTGTAAAGTAGAACTGAGTGGATTTGCTCTCTTTCAATGCTCTTACCGCATTGCACACATCTTGATAGGTCTGAGTATCAAGTATAGTCTTACTACCTGCTATAAATAACAGGTTATAGTAGTCAGCACCTTTCTCCTTAATAACCTTAGCCCTTGTCTCAGGCTTCCAGTTCATCTGATAACTCTGATATTCAGTCTCCTTAATGATTGCATCATCAGGAATTGTAATAAGACTCCTATAAGAATCTCCATACTGACTGAACAAAGATTTTACCATCTTTGTAATAGAGTCTGGAGTAGAAGGAAACTCAGCAACCATAAACCTTTCATCAAACTCTTCTTGACCACCTGTGATAATACTGTCTACAGCACTACCAAAAGTAAGAGAAGGTGTCTCTAACCTGTCAAATAATTTATCCAAGTTATTGAATCCTTCCCTCTCATATCTTGCAAGGGTTGAATAGCTTAATGCTGAGTCTGCCCTATATGTTTCCTCAGACACATCCCAAGATATACTTCTTAAAGATTTTCTCTCCATTAGTAATAATCTTGATTATATTCTTCACTACTGAAATCTTCATATCCCTCCTGCTCTGGCAATTCAAGTGCCTCACAATAGGTGTCTACTTCTGACTTCAACTTTCTCATTTCTCCAAGGTCTGCTTTCAGATACTCCTCTTTGGGACTTTCCTTACTAAGACCTTTCTTTACTCTGACAAGAGATGAATCAACTAAGAGTTGGAGAGACTCAAAGTCCCTGCTATTCAGGAACTCATGTGCAAGCCTTGCATCTCCTTCAGGTAATGAAGAGACCAAAGCCTCTATTCTGTCTATTGGTTCTCTATTGTCCATAACTCTTGATAATTTCTACTGCCTGCAAGAGTTGTTTCTTGGTATATACCTCAAAATATATAGACTTCTCACCCTTCTCAATATGCAGATTATCAAGATATTTTATAAACATCTTTTTCTTGATATAGAATACATCATTCTCTATTCCTTTGGCTTCAATGTAAACATTAAGGTCTTTATACTTGAAATAAAAGTCTGGTGTATATCTGATACCAACAATTTTACCTGTTTTCTGAATAAGTATCTTTGAAGTACGGGTGTCTATGCCATCTGATAATCTTTTGGTTTTCTGCTTATCAGTCTCCTTGTCATAATATGGAGTAATAGGCTCAAAACCCTCCCACAAAGTAAAGGTAGTTGGCTCATATTGAGGTTCAAACCCTTGTTGAAGAAGAGTATTGTATATGCTCTTCTCCAACTGGGATTTGAATGTTATACCCTTAGAACTACTCTGTGTGGCATTTCTAATTTTCTTATTTGCCACTTTTGAACATTTCTTTGAGAATATCCCTTGTAATCTTACAAGCAATTTTTGCATCACTTACAGACCTAAATGCTGCAAAGTTCCTGTAGTTCTTGATGTGAGCCTTATTAGCCTTTGTAATTCTACCATCAAGCATAGAGATTACATAAATCTCAGGACTCTTCTCAATATGGTCCTTATACTTCTTATCCAACTCAACGGCTATTTCTCTAAGTACCATAGAGAATGCAGCAGCAGGAAGGATAGCATCTACACTATTGAGATAGTTATAGACCTTCTCAATCTTCCAACCAAGCCTCTCTGCAATCTTCTGAATGTAGTACTCCAGTTCCATAGGAACCTCAGTCTCAACTACAGACTTTGCAGGTTTGGTAGTAGTAACAATACCAGCCTCAAGGAGTTTAGGAAGAATGTCCTTAGTCACTACAATGTGCTGAGCTACAATGCCCTTACCAAAGAAGGGGTCTTTCACTTTAGATACTTTAGTCAGAGTGTCTCCAATCTGTACCTCTTTACCATTTGTCAAATAAATCTTTTCCATTTTGTTTTTTTTTATTGTTTAGTTATTAATACTCTTCATACCATTTTATTGGTACACCATAAATTCCTTTTACTCTATTACTTATATCAATAAATAGTTGGTGTGGCATCTTAGTGCCACTCCTTGCAAAGTATGCAGGATGTTCAATCTCTATAATGTGATTGAATCTACTATTGATATAAGGTTTGAAAGTTTGAGCCTGTCTGCCAAATAGCACATATACTATGGCTGTGTCATATTCAGACAGGTTCTTCAACAGTTTAGCTATGAAAGGTCTCCATATCATCACATGGGAGCCTATCCTGTTCATCTCTACAGTAAGAGCAGAGTTTATCATTAGTATCCCTTGTTTAGCCCAACTCTCTAAAGTCTGGTCAAAGGTAATACAATAATGTGGAACCTCAAAATTAATGGCTGCTTCTTTAACAACATTTAATGAAGGAGATAAGTTATCCTCATCAACCTCCTTCCTGTTACCAAAAAGTATGCCAGTTGCAACTCCCTTTTGTGGATAGGGGTCTTGACCTAACATAACTACTTTTAAGTCCTTGAGGGGACAAAGCTCAAATGCTCTGAACACATCAGATTGGGCAGGACATAGAGGCTTCCTCCTATATTCCTGTCCAACCTTAGCCATTACATTGTTTAGCTCTGCCCTATCAATTACTTTCATCCAATCTCCAAAGTATTCATCTAATGTCATATCAACATCATTATGTCATCCATATTGTCAATAAGGCATTCATTCAGTGCATCATTAGTAGTGGCAGATGGAGTAGGCTTGACAGGCTCTATAAAGAACTTGTCAAAATTATCCACTACAACTTTCACCTTTTTACTCTCTGGATTGACACCAAATATACGATTAGGAAGACTTACTTCTTTACTTGTATAGAAAGGAATAAGTTTCTTAATAATACCTTTGTTAATCAACTTGTCAGACTTTAAGAATACTTTAGGGCTAACATGGCATACAGGTCTATAATAGACCATACTATTGCCACCTTCTTCTGTATACACCTTTCTTGCAGTTAGTGTACATAACAGCAATGGAGCATAGCTTTCATCAAAGATAATGCCTTTGCCTCCATAATACACTTCACCTTTGTTTGTAGTTATCTTCTGCAGCCTCATGTCAAATCTTACATTATTGAACATTTGCATTATGATACTATCAAAGGTTCTTCTCTCCTGACTTGGTGCATTATCATACAATGGCAGTATTATCCTCTTGGTTCCTATAGCTAATGGATAATTTATCTTCTCTGATACTAAGCTCTCAAAGTGTTCTCTTGCAATCACAGGAATCTCTACCTCATCATCATTTACTTCAATGATAAGACTTCTCCTAAACACATTATTACTATCAAGAGATAATTCTCTTTCAAGTTGGGTCGGATTATCGTGGTCCCTGCTGTTAAAAACACTACTAACACCACGTGCAAATCTTATACTAAATTCCATTATACTTCAGTTTTGAGATACATTGTTTCTGCATTATATGTGGTGAGGAATGGCAGGTCTCTGTCAATGAGAGGCTCACACTGATTAGCACAGAAGTTCACAAACAAATTGACCATATAAGATGCAATCATGTTTGCACAGAAGGTAGTCTGCTTATAGGAGCATATTGTCTCATCAGCTTCTGCATCAGAGAATAAATACTCATTACTGTACCTATTGATGTTGTACTCATCATCTCCCTTAATACACAATACCTGAAACTCCTCTGCTGCCAACCTACCATCAATGAACAGGCAATTCTTCCTTTCCTCCTCTGGCTTGGACTGAACATGGTTTACCCATTTATTAAAGAAAAGTCTTCTTGCTGCCATATTATCAAAGCCACAAATCATAATATCTGATGCTTCAGATTCATTGGTAAATCTCTCATTTATTGCAAAGACACTGCTATAGCTAGCATAGTTTCTAATCATCTCAGCCAGTGCAGATACTTTAGTTCTGCCTAAATCAGACTGACCATACAGCTGACCTGACATATTGACAGCTTCTACTATGTCATCATCATAGATAAACATAGAAGCTGGCTTCATCCTTGCCAATAAGAAGCCTACATAACTACCAATACCACCTACACCTGCCAAAATGACAGTCTTCTTCTGAATATTCTCATACCAAATGGCAGAACTAAACCTACTTGTAGCTTCATCTACAAGCAAAGTTGCAGAGTTTGTAGGTATTTCTTGATGTGCATCCTCTACAGCTTGGTCAAGGATAGCCTGTTCTTCTTCTGAAAGTTCAAAGCTAATGCTGTCACCATCATCCTCATCATCCTCTACAGGTGCAGGAGTAGGTCCCCCTATAATCCAATCCTCAATTACTTCTTGTGGAATCGTTACTTCTTCATTCATAATATTAAATATTTTTGAAGTGCATCAATATACCCTTTGATATAATCATTTTCAGGGAGTTTTGTAAGCTCCTCTATCATATCATGAGCACAAATAGCACAAATTTCTGTTTCATCAAAGCCAAGCTTTTCCAACTCCTCATCTGTCACATACCATGTCAGATATTCTGCATAGGTATCTGCCCATATTTTGAAATTTTTCATGCCTTCTTCACCCTTACCAAATCTCTTTTCATACAATGCAGGCATTGACTTAGCCCATTTAGCAATGTCAATCTTACTATCATTAGAGATAATAATGCTGCCTGTAATCAATTGAAGTACAAGAGACTTCAAAGTAACTTTATCAAATGTTACCTGACCATAAGGTATTTCATATCCCTCTTCAAATGGCAAGTCATTTGCATTATCAAAGAGGGTTGGCTGAGTAGGTTTACTATCTTCCTTCTTGACAAGATTTGCTGGACCTGCCTTTGTACCATAAGAGTTAGCAATAACAGGCTTATAGCCACTTGAATATACAGGTGTCTGAGCTTTCTTGGCTTTCTCTGCCTTAGCTTGCTTGATTTCCTCAAGTCTTGCTGCCATATCTGGAAAGGAATAATTCTCACCTTCTTTCTCTATTTTAAGATAGAACCATTCAATCTCATCTGCATCACTTACATATTTCTTAGTGTCCTGTTTTTCACCATCACCAAAGAACTCGTAAGATACAGATTCCATGACCTGCTTTGACTTAACCCTCCTTGTAATTGCAGCAGTATAGGAACCTGCATTATTCACAATAAGAGACACAAAATTATTCCTATCCCTACCTTCTTCCTTTAGAGTAGCAGTGTCTGTTCCACTAAAGAAAGTACTCATATTGTTATGGGAATGTATAAGACCCATCTGACAATCAAGCAATTCAGGATTTTCACACATGTAGGATATTACATCAGGATTCATATCAAACTCTGTATAGGCTTGAGTTCCAATATCCATGATGTAAATGTCCACACATCTTATCACAAGGTCATTATTCTCAAATGAACCTTCATGTGTAAAGAACAGTGTACCTGACCATTCAGTATTCCATACCTTCTGACAGGTAAACCTTATCTTTCTTTCCACTTCTGCTGGAATAATCAGCTTATAATTATAGGTACCTGACTTCTGTACCAGACTGATTA
>OBRR01000016.1_pt1 | contig 51798 bp, 52 predicted proteins | sample 1494901 | NCBI WGS metagenome assembly OBRR01 (sample SAMEA3360689, study PRJEB22359) | human gut metagenome | biome: ENVO:urban biome; feature: ENVO:human-associated habitat; material: ENVO:feces | place: Bangladesh | collected 2011
CCGCCAACTTTTTTACAAGCCTCTTTCAACAGATTTGTTGAGAGAGGCTTTTTTTTGTGCGTTAGTTTTTTTGAGGGTGCATCCTCACCTGAAGATAACGCGTCCTCACCTGGGGGCGACGCGTCCTCGCGTCGGTATTGTCAAGTTGGGGTTCGATCCCCCAACTTGGCAATAAGAAAATGTATTGTATTTGCTTGTCAAGGCATCGAGCCTTGCCAAGCAAATGCCGACGCGGGGACGCGTCGCCCCCAGGTGAGGACGCGATTCCCCCAGATGAGGACGCGTTTCTTGCTCGCAATGAAAAAGATTAACGACAGATTAATGAAAAGATTAATGATAGATTAATGATGATTAATGTTCAAAAAAAGACTCGCGAAGCGAGCCTTAGTATTATCCTAAGCATTATTCGTTTTACGTGAGCATTAGCCTCTAACATAGATTTAAAATGTTTCGCGAAGTGTGAAAAATTCTCGTTTTTTATCTAAAATCAAGGGGTGAAATCTCAAAAAAGATTTATAAACTATCGAGTTTCTATTTTTTGTTTGTTTTTTCGGTTTCTATCGTTGTATCTTTGTATAAAGTTTAAGTGATTAGGTGCTTAATAGTTGCAATTTGATACATGATTGTTATCAGAGCCTTGTTTCGCACTTAACGCGCTTTGTGATAATTCAATTATAGTTGAATGTACACATACCTAAAATGCTTATGGATAGAATTCTACTTATATTATCCTCACTCCTCTTATTCACTTCGTGTGCTGAGCAATATAATATAGCTGGCAATTCAAACATCGCTTGTTTGGATGGTCGTATGCTTTATTTACGCGTTTCGTCAGTAGACAAAGATGGCGAACATCGTGCGGTGCAGCAAACGAGTTTATCGGTTTGTCTGGACTCTTGCAAGGTGGTACACGGAAAGTTTAGTTTTGAGGGCGATGTTGATTCTGCACGCATGGCGATGCTCTATACGGGAAATCAGTGCGTAATGCCTTTGGTGCTTGAAAATGGTAATTTGAGTATCCAAGTAGACAATGCCTTACAACGCGTATCGGGTGGCCCGCTGAATGATAAATTATACAATTTCTTTAAAAAGCGTACTCGCTTAGACAATGAACTGTGGGAATTACAGCAGTCAACGATACGTATGATGCGTGAAGGGCAGTCGCCTTTAGAGATTCAACGCAAGGTAGGTAAGAAGATGCGGCAGTTAGCAAAGAAAACAGAGGAACTTGAAACGAAATTTGTAATGGACAATTACAATAATGTGTTAGGTCCAGGTTTCTTCCGGTTATTGTGTAGCCAATATCCTTCTCCAATCATGACTGAGCAGATACAGCATATCGTTAGTTCTGCTCCCTCACATTTCTTAAACGATCCCTTCGTCAATGCTTACGTAAGGCAAGCGCAGACTCGTATGGCTATTCAGACTGCTCCGTAAAGGATGACTCTTCAATGGAATTGTTAGTAAAACATTTATATTGCAAGATTACAAAGCATTCACTTGTTGAATAGGTGCGCTTTGTAATCTTTTTTGCTCCATAACATAACGCATCGTGTGGGTAAAATCGACAAACTGCAATTTGTCGATTTTACCCACACGATGCGTTATAGTGACGTTTTTAGATGCTTATAGTCTTCTAAGCGCTCCTAATAATTCAGAATTTTCGGTCGGTAGGCCGATGCTGATGCGCAAGCACCCTTTAATGGGGTAAGTGGCAATGCCTGCGCGTAAGAGGTATTTGTAAATGGCAGCGCTGTCGGTGAAGCGAACTAAGAGGAAGTTTGCGTCAGAGTGGTAAATGTGTTGACATTGCTTAAGGTCGCTCAAAGCAAGGCGCACCTTGTTGCGCTCGTCTATGATTTGGCGTGCCCATTTGTCGACGTTCAAGCGGTGCTTCACCATTTGCGTGGCTTGTTCGATAACGGGGGTGCTTACAGGGTGAGTGAGTCCGATCTTTGTAATATCTTCAATCACTTCGGGGTGAGCCACAGTGGCCGAAAGGTGGAGTCCAGCTAAAGACCATGCGTGAGAGAAAGAGCGAATGATGATAAGGTTCTTATACTTATTAAGGAGTTCAAGCACCGAAGCTTGAGGGGCAAAGTCGATGTACGATTCGTCTACAACGACGATACCTTCAAAGAGCTGTAAGATCGTTTCTATCTCTTGACGGTCTAACAAGTTACCAGTAGGAGAGTTGGGCGAACAAAGGAAAATGATGCGTGTCGTTCCGCTTACGGTGTCAAGCACGGTGTCGGCCGAAAGTTCATAATCCGTTTCGCGCAGCGCAGCTTCGCGATATTCAATGCGGTTGGCCAGGGCGCGACGCTTATATATAAGTCGTGTCGGTTCGGCTGCAACCACGCTGTCGCGGTTGGGAAGCGCGTTGGCACGTATAATCAAGTCGATAGCCCCTTCCGTGCCGTCGCCACAGAGGTAGGTGCATTGTTCTGGAATATGTTCGTGTCGTCCCCAGTTGCGCTTCAACGTGCGAAGTACATTGTCGTCGGGGTAGCGATTATAAGGAGCGTTGAAGGGTGACTCATTAGCGTCCAAATGCAGTTTCGCTTTTGTGCGTGGACGTGGTGCTTTAATATTTTCGGGTAGTTTCATAGTGCAAATTTATATATAAACTACGAGTTTGTGCATCGGTGCTGTAAAGAAAAGTTTTTTGTAATAAAGATGAATGAAAATGTTTAATATTTTCGTTTTATGATAAGGACGTGATTTCGTGCGTAAATAAGAATGTAATGAATTGTAAATCAATGAGTAATGTATTTTATAGCAGTAGTATTGTTATAATAGAGAAACGTGCGAAAGTGGAAGGAATGAAGAAAAATATCACTTTTTTGCATCAAAAGTTTGGTACTTTAGAAAAAAGTCGTACCTTTGCATCGCGTTTGAGAAACAACGCAACTAAGGTATAAGGAAGTTTGGGTGAGTGGCTGAAACCACCAGTTTGCTAAACTGACGTACGGGTTTACCGTACCGGGGGTTCGAATCCCCCAGCTTCCGCACTTGGCGCTTTCATCTAATGGTTAGGATACATGCCTCTCACGCATGGTATACGGGTTCGATTCCCGTAGGCGCTACAAATCGTAAAACTGCTGAAAATCAAGCATATCGCTAAATTTTCAGCAGTTTTTTTTATGCTTTCTCAAGCCGATATTTTGCTTATTTCTTGCAAAATATTGCCCAAAAACGACTATAGTTGTCAAAAAAGAGTGCAAAATCCGTGCATGATAATTATTAAAATCATTATTTATGATGACTTATGCCTAAAAAACGGAAGCTACTTTTGCAAAGTAGTACTACAAACATACACCTATAGCCTTACATATTATACAAAATATAATAACATAACAACAGATAAGTTCATCATTAGAAAAAACTATAGTACATCAAATCCTAAATAACATTTCTATGAAGAAAATCAGATATCTTTTTATGGTGTCAGCATTTCTGACAGCCATTCCCTTAGTTGCACAAACTGAGGAAGATGCCAAATTGGTGGCACAGAAATTCTTGCAAGCTAAGAAGGGTGCGTTGCTCAAACTATCTACTGTGGAGGTAAAGAGTGAAGTGCCTAATGCAGCAAAGGCAAAGGGCAAAAATATCAACGCGTCTCAAATCGGAGGGGGGAAAATATTTGCCTTCAATGCCGATAAGGGAGGCTTTGCAGTAGTATGCGCGAGCAATGGCCAAACTGCCATTGCTGGCTATTCTGATAAGGGCAAAATTGAGGTAGACAAGATGCCTGAAGCCATGAAGGCTTGGTTGTCGTCTTATGCCTCTGCTATGAACAACGCTACTACAGATGCCACGTCCAAACCCTACTCTTATGTAGGACCTACTGTAGAGCCTGTAGCTCCCCTCATTAAGACAAAGTGGGGGCAAAGTGCTCCTTTCAACGGCAAATGTCCGTCAAATGGTAAGCAAACGGCGGTAGCTGGTTGTGTGCCAGTAGCCTTAGCTCAAGTGCTTAACTATTATCATTCTGACCATAAAGGCACGGGAGAACTCTATTATGCTCATACCGAGTCAGAAACGGAATATAACATCAATTATGCCAACGTCTCGTATGATTGGAACAATATGCTTGACACCTACGATACGGGTAACTACTCGCAGGTTCAAGCTGATGCGGTAGCTAAACTGATGTTGGAATGTGGTGTGGCTAGTAAGGCTGAATATGGATATGGCGAAACCTCAGCTAGTGCTCCTTATGTTGCTCTCAATAAGTATTATGGCTTTGACTGTACTTACTTAAGAAGAGGGTATTTTGTACCTGGTCAATCTTTGGCGGGTGTATCACCAAAGCGTTACGCTCAACCTACCTCAAAGTGGATAAAAATAATACAAGACGAACTTACGGCAGGACGTCCAATCATCTATACAGCCGATAATACAGACGATCCAAACTATGGACTCCCCATACATGATGACGACTATATGAGCCATTGTTTTATTATAGACGGCATAGATGCTGACAATTATGTACATTGTAATTGGGGGTGGCGCGGTGCATACGATGGCTATTACGATGTAGCAATGTTGCATCCAACTCCTGTGAAGGATTTTGATTATCATCATGAAATGATTGTGGGCATTCAACCTAGTCAAGAGCCATATGTGAAAAAAGTATCTATGGCATTACAACCATATAATAACTATTATTTTTTGTATACCAACTCATATGGTTCAGATGATGATGCTGATAACGATGATGATGAAGATAGCAGTGTAGGTTTCTCTATAGTGCTTACGAAGGAAGGCTCTATTGAGAAAGTTGTAAGTAGTTATCGAGCTAATATTGTTGCGTATCCCTATGTCAATAGATATAGTTTACAAAATAGTTGGCCAATCAATACAGACGGATTGAAAGATGGCGTCTATCAAATTCGCTTAGCATATAAAGATAGCCAATCTCAGTATAAACTTAGCCCTTGTCCAGATGCGCTTGCTCCTACAGTAACCATTCAGAATAATGGTGCAGATGTAACTTTCCAAGGCATTGGTGATGATGATCTTGTAAATGGCTTGACTATCGAAGACATTACCCCTGCCAGTGAAATCTATGCTGGCACAACATTCTATTTGGCAGTGAAGGCACATCATGGACGTTCGAACGATGCCTATCTTAAATTTCGCAATATGGAAACAGGGGCCATTTATGGAGCATACAGTGGTGGTGAATCTAAAGTAAGATTTAATTCTGCTTATGACGACCAGACCTCTACAGAAATATTCAAATTCGTTCCTAAAAACGAGAAGAATGGCTTCTCCATGCCTGCCGGACGTTACAAAATTGAATTGGATAATGAAGATTATGAAGATTATGAAGATGATGATGATGTTAAGCTAAATGGCGAATATTATATAGATGTAGCTGAACGTCCCTCTTATCCTATCATGGATGGTAGTGATTGGTGTGGTATGGATTTTGATAAAACTTATTATGATAGTGAGGATTATAAAGAACTTAATGCCAGTGATAGGTTAGGATATATCACTGTTGGTAAAAAAGGGAATTTTGAACTCAAATACTTAATTCCTCAGTATACCTATGCTAATAAGGTAGAAGCCCCCGTAACCGTAAAAGTATACATGATGAATGTTGATACAAGTGAAGAAATACCTGTAGGAATTGATTATAATTGGACACCTGGAAAGAAGATAGAATTAAACCTCCTTCCTACTCCTTTGGAAGGAAACTTCAGATTTCGTAGCATATATGAAGTGAATGGAATCAAAAGAGGTGGATTGGTGCAACATAAGAAGGAACCCTACTACATCATTCTTCACGACTCTAACACGTATGATGATATCTGCCAATTAGTTTCGACAAAAGTAGTGAAGGAAAATGATGACAACCACCTTCAGGTTGTACTCAAAAGAACTAATCAAGATGCTCTGTGGTATCCAGAATACGCCAAGGCTATTATCTATGACAAAGCGAATGATGAAATCAGCATAGAGGGACAAGAATATACTTTTGCAAGCAAAGCAGAGGCAAATGAGCCATTTAAGGTAAAGTTTACAACCCCACTGTTAGAGGATAAAGAATACGACATATGGTTACAGACTGCCAGTCGTGAAGCTTACAGCAAATTCTTTGTAACGGATAATAACGGGCAAGTAGCTCATATCCACGTTGACAAGGATCTGATTTCGAACATCTCACAGGTGTCTTTGGCGGACGAACTCTTTAGCAGGGGCGAACAAGTAAAGGTATATGACCTAAAAGGCATTTTAATAAAGAACATGGCAGCTTCTGATCACATGTGGAACGATCTGCAAAATCAATTGCCTTCAGGCATTTACATTCTAAAGTCTTCTAAACGTACCATTAAGTTTAAGAAGTAAGAGCGTAGTTAATAAAAGTGCTCAGAATTATTTCGATACAATAATTCCGAGCACTTTTATTTACGTATAGGCTCTGTAACGAATTGTGTGGGTAATATTGCGTTTTACCAGATAACGCGAGTTCGGGATAAGGATTGCGTTAATAAAATACTGCAAGATAAACTTACATTCTTGAAGTTGCGTTTATTATCACAGTTTATTATTAAATAGGGTGTACATTTTAATGTTCGCTTTCGCGCCCTTTTCTCGTCATGGCAATATGGGTGAACCTGCTTGCATCTTGCAGACTGGTCTCCATTATAATATTGGGCACTTTTGCGAAAGTTTCAAACTGGGCTTCATAACCTCTTTATATCCTTTTTATATACCTTAGCTATTCTTTTATATTCCATGATACACAATTGAAAGCGCCACCTTTAGCAACAATGCCTTTTGCTTCACAAGGCACGACTTCACAGTCTCGATATATCTCTTTCAATTGTTCAATAGCCATGGTATCACTGGCAATACCTATTTGCGGTACAAGCAAGAAATTGCCAACACGAAGAAAATTAATATGCGCCCAACTATTCTTTTGCGCATACTTGCCATATTGTAACTCGCTTATTTTCGAAAAGTGTAGACGCAAAACTTTCAATAATTCTTCGCGAAGTTGCTCATCTATATCTGCATAATTGTTTATTACAATATGCCCTGGTTCAACATAGCGTACCATTCCATCTGAATGTCCGTATTTCTCAGCCTTATCCCATGGAATGAAAACAACTTCGCAGCTAAAACTTTCTTCGAGAACCGTTTTTAAAAACTCACGGTTTTTTTCCTTGTTTTCGACGAAGACCTTGTCTGTCATGATTACTTTGTCATTACACTTTATCACATTGCCGCCATCTACGATGACGTCCATTATCATTAGATTGTTGTGCGTGAATTCAAAGCAATTTTTCACATCATGTGTGGTGTACTGTTGTTCTTCTTTGAGATAATCTGGATTGTACTCATACCCGATGAAAGATTTTACATCCTTTTGAATCGGCATGAAATCTCTTACCCATATATCTTTTGTATTGGGCAGCATTTCGAAGTTTATTTCATGTTCAAGCAACGTTTCTTTGATGCTTTTCCAACATTTGTAATCCCTCAGATATTCAGAAAAGTAAACTTTGTTTGTTTGATCATCAGTAATCATGATTTATCTTGGATATATTTTCTTTATTACATCAAAATCTTTAGGAATGTTTTCATACATATTCTTTGGCAAATCCTTATAGTCGTGCCATATGTGATATTCGGTCGTCCCATTGGTTGTTTTCTGGGTCTGAAAAACGTATTTTCTTTTCATTTGCCAATCAACACCGCCTTTGAAATAACGATAAGGTAGAGGTTTACTCTCTACTCTATAAGTATTGAATATCTCGATATGATTCAAAGGTTTGTCTTCAATAAGTTTAGGCATATCATCTGACGCATTAAACATGTCAAACAAACATCTTTGGCTACCTGATATATTGCCGACATGCTTTCCGTTTTCGTACTTCTCCAATCCACGAATCAGCACACCGCCAAACCGTATCAGTTCATTGTTATCTCCACGTAAAGTGCGAAATGCGACATCTACTCCAAATCGATGAAAGAACCATTGCCCTTCGATACAGTCTCTATTCAAAGTTGCTACGTCTTCAGTATCGTCTGTTGAATATAGATATATTTCTAAATCAGCTATTCGGTACTTCACGTTTCTGACTCCTTCACTATCTTTTTCACATTTGACGATGGAAAAGTTTTTCATCAGACTAACTGCCAATGCTTCGTAATCCTCTTTTATTGGATTAGCAAATTTCTTCAAAAGAGAGTCTATTGTTTTATACTCGTTCATATTTTCTGTCTATTGGCTAATAAATTGATTAATGATATTTATTAAACTTGTGAATGGCAAACCTCAGTGTCGGCTATAGACTACATCATTTCTCTTTTAAACCAAAGTTCAAATACACTATCAGCAAGGAATATACCATCTTTTTCAATGGTGATAATCTCTTTGTCAACCAAACTTTTCTTTATACGGTCTATATTTGACTTACTGCCAAGAGGGTATATTTCAGAAACCGCTTGAGTTGTAAATCCTGAATGTATGTCTTTGCACAAAAGACGAATGAAGTTGAGCTGATAGGTCGTAAGCCCATCCGTCTGTTGTATAAAGAGACTGCTGTTTTGCTCCAACAGAGCCTTCAAGCCTTCTTCAAAACTCTCCTCGTTTACTTCTTTCTCAGTTTCAGCCATAACGTTCCATGCAAGTTGCTGCACATAAGATGAGTAATTCTTTACCACTTGGCATATTCTGCTAGCATACTCTTCTGCAATCTTCTTGCCGTACTTCTCGAATCGGGAACAGATGAAAGGGACCCAATATATCGTAGGAATACACTTGAGATGCAGCATCTCCCCAAATTGATAGAAAGGCATACGACGATTTTGGAAAATATTTTCCATCAAATGCTTCTTACTGCCAAAGAAGCAATATGACACATTTTGATGATGTTGCCAAACACCGCGTAGACGTTTTTGTATAGTCAGCGAGTCTGTGAACTCTCCTATCTGCTGAAACTCATCAATACATACTACAAGGCGAACGCCCTGTTCCTTGGCAATACGTTCAGGAAGATTCAAAATTTCCTCTGGAGAATAATCCTTGGGCGTTATACCCAATGATACAGAAAACTCAGAGTTAGGTTCTGGGCTAAATGAAATTTTGGGCGAGATTCTAACCAAAAAACGCTTGATGTTCTCCATTACTTGCTCCAAATGGTTGCCAGTGGACTTCATGATTGTTTCTGCAAATCGGTTATAGAAATCATATTCACTTCTGCAGTCATATATGTCCATATAGATGATTTTTAGCATAGGGTTGTCAATCTCGGAAATCACCTTTTTTATAAGAGAGGTCTTACCCATGCGTCTTGGAGATATAAGAATAACATTAACGCCATTTTCAAAGTCAAGCTTGATACGCTTGGTTTCTTCAATTCGGTCTGTAAAGTTATTACCACCGACCGACATACCATATACAAAAGCTTTCTCCATAATCATTACTCCTTACTTAATTAGATTACAAAGGTAATGAGAAAAGAAGTAGTTCACAAGGTTGTGGTCCACAACTTTGTGAACTTGATTGGAAAATCTCATAAAATAGACTCCCTCTTCATATTTTTCACCTCTGTTTGTCTGCGTCGCTTCTTCCTTTTATTGAAACACCTATTTTTGCCTAAAAAGAGTGCAATCAATTAATATCTTATCTCAAAATGGCAAAAATTACATTTTATTACCAATACTCCGTTAAATCTTAAGGCTCTATAATGATGGGTAAACTGCAATTTATCGGCCTAACGAGAATGAACATTAACGAATAATTAACAAAAAAAATTAATGAAATAATTAATGTTCAATTAATGATAATTAATGTTCAAAACAACGCGCGAAGCGCGCCTAATTTTAAACGTTAACTATTTATGTTATGCGCTTCGCGCTTTGTTTTGAACATTAATTATCATTAATTGAACATTAATTATTTCATTAATTTTTTCGTTAATGTTCATTCTCGTTAGGCAGATAAATTGCAGTTTATTTTTGTCATTAAAGCATTTTATCCACACGATTCGTCACAGAGTCAGTTTAAAGCTTTAGCTTGTTAAACTTCTTGATTCCTCGGGCGTAGTAGAGCCAAAGAATGCTTTGGGAAATGCGTTCGGGAATGTCTTTTCCCTTGTTAATAGCCATATTAAGGTTACGTTGGCGGTCGGCTTCGAAGTCGGGGCGGAGTCGCTTGTATTCCTTGCGTGCTCGGCGAACAGCTTTAAAGTTTGGAAGGTCGCCAGTAAGTAAGAACTTGAGGGCTGCCACCCAGTCGAGCAAGGTGCGAGTGCGCATGACGGGGCGTAATTCATCGGAGGGCAAGTTCTTATAAAGCATGAAGAGATTGTTGCGAAAGTTGAGAAACGTCTTGCGTGGATTGCCTGCCTCGAGTGTGCCGCCCCCTACGTGGTAGGCTACGCTATCGGGTATGCACACGAGTTGGCGACCTCGTGCGCGAAGGCGCCAGCAAAGGTCAATCTCTTCCATGTGGGCAAAGAATCGGCCGTCCAATCCACCGCTTAGTTGCCAATCCTTCTTGCGTATCATGAGCGCTGCTCCTGTGGCCCAAAGAATGGGGCGAATGGTGTCGTATTGTCCTTCGTCCGCTTCGACATCGGCAAAGATGCGGCCACGGCAGAAGGGGTAGCCATAGTGGTCGAGGTAGCCACCTGCAGCGCCTGCGTATTCAAACATCTGTTTGTTGCGCTGGCTGAGCAACTTGGGCTGGCAGGCAGCTACTTCGGGGTGTTGTTCCATATAATGAAGGAGCGGGCGGAGCCAACCTTCGGTCACTTCAACGTCGGAGTTGAGCAATAGATAATAAGGGGCGTCAATCTGTTGAAGCGCTTGGTTGTAGCCTTCGGCAAATCCGTAATTTTGGGGTAGGGGTAACTGAATGACTTCAGGAAACTCTTCGGTGAGCATTTTGAGAGATTCGTCAGTCGATCCGTTATCAGCCACAATCACGCAACCTTCGGGTTGTGAACCTTTTACCACTGAGGGTAAAAATTGACGCATCATATCGCAGCCATTCCAATTAAGAATGACAACGGCTATCTTGTCAGTTGTAATCATAAGGGAGGGGGAGGTTTAATAGGTTTAATGAGTTTAATGAGTTTAAGGAGTTTAATGAGTTTAAGGAGTTTAATGAGTTTAAGGAGTTTAATAAGTTTATGAGACTAAAAAAGTATATGGTGTTGGTGATAATCAGAGCTGATTTTATTAAACTCCTTAAACTTATAAACTCATTAAACACTCCTTGTCGTCAGTGAGTTCGCCTAAGTTGACTTGTGTTACGATGTTGTCGTCAACAATCGTGCCGGGGGCTTGTTTTACGCGAATGTAGTTGTCGGTAAAGCCTTGCATGGGTTCGCCATGGCGAGCGTGTTCCCAAAGTACGGGGCGCGTTGTGCCTATAAAACGTTGGTAGTGAGCCAAACGTTTTTGTTCAGAGAGCGCAAGCAAGCGTTGGCTGCGTTCGTGCTTCGTTTGTGGACTCACCACGTAAGGAATTTCGAGTGCTTTCGTACCAGGACGTTCGCTGTAACTGAATACGTGTAGTTGTGAGATGTCCAATTTCTCAATAAAGTGGTAAGCTTCTTCAAAGAGTTCGTCCGTCTCGCCACGCATGCCCACGATTACATCGACACCAATAAAGGCATCGGGCATAAATTGCTTAATGCGAGCTATCTTGCTGGCAAAGAGCGCTGTGTCGTAATGGCGGTGCATGAGTTTAAGCACTGTGTCGCTGCCGCATTGCAATGGAATATGGAAGTGGGGCATGAAGGCACGAGAGTGGGCGCAAAATTCAATAATCTCGTCGGTGAGTAAGTTGGGCTCGATGCTCGATATGCGATAACGCTCAATGCCTTTTACCTTGTCGAGGGCTTGTATCAGTTGCAAGAAAGTCTCGCCCGTAGAGCGACCGAAGTCGCCTGTGTTGACCCCCGTGAGTACAATTTCCTTTCCTCCTTCGGCTGCCACCTCTTCGGCTTGTTTTATCAATGAGGCAATGCTACCATTGCGCGAGCGGCCGCGGGCAATGGGTATGGTACAGTAGGTGCAGTAATAATTGCAGCCGTCTTGCACCTTGAGAAAGTAGCGGGTGCGGTCGCCACGAGAACATGAAGGAACAAAGGTGCGAATGTCCTTTGTAGGCACTCGAATAGCCTCGTGACAAGCATCACCGTTCAGCGCCAACTTCTGCGACATGCGCTCTTCGAGGTAGTGCAGCACGTCGCCCTTTTGTTCCATGCCCAATACGAGGTCAACCCCAGGGAATGTGGCTATCTCGTCAGCCTTGAGCTGTGCGTAACAACCCATTACAACGACAAAGGCTCCAGGGTGTTCGCGTGTGAAACGGTGAATGGTTTGTCGACACTTGTGGTCAGCCACATCGGTGACGGAGCAAGTATTGACAATGCAGATGTCGGCCTTCTCGCCCTTTTGTACCGTTTGTACGCCTTGGCGTTCGAGTTGGTCGCGTAGGGAAGAGGTCTCGGCAAAGTTGAGTTTGCAGCCCAACGTGTGGTAGGCCGCCTTCTTATTTTGTAATAATGACATGCGTATATGTATGTGAGTTGACAAGTAAACGAGTTGATAAGTTAACAAGTAGGGGTATCTTATTAGCTGTCTTCGTATACCTTATATATATAATATAGTGCGCAAAGTTACGAAGATTTGTTGAAATGATGTGATCGTAGAAAGGTGTAACGCACACTTTTAGAAGGAGTAAAAAAGAGAACGGAGTATTGAAAAATAAAATGTGTAACAAATTTGTAATGTGCACCTTTCAAATATTTAATACAAGATAAATTATTGTCAATTTCTTGAAGAAAAATCGAAAAAAAAAGGCGAAACATTTGCACGGAATGAAAAAGTCCGTACCTTTGCATCGTTTTAAAAAGGCAATTGATTGTTTTACTTAAAAATTTAAAAGACACAATGAAAAAGTTAGTTTTCATGTTCGTAGCTTTCGCAGCTATCTCTTTCGCTTCTTGCGGTAACAAAACTTCTGACAACGCAGCTACTACTGATTCTGATTCAGTTGCTACTGTAGATTCAAACGCTACTGACTCTCTTTCTTCTGACTCAGCTGCTACTGCAGACTCTACTGCTGCTACTGCTGACTCTACTGCTAACGCATGAGAGCCAGAAGCTTAACTGAAGTTTTTTAGCTAAGCGACTCGCTACAACAACGAGAGAAACTGAAACCTGTAGGACCGTGTTCTGCAGGTTTTTTTGTGCCCTTTTGGGTAATAATATATTCAAGTTCGGGATTAGATAAACTGTAATTTATCGGGGCCTCTCCCCCTAACCCACTCCCCCATAGGGGAGGAGGTTAGGGGGAGAGGCCCCATTAAATTGCCTTATCTGTAATAGATCAAATCGTTACGCCCACGGTGAGCATCTTGTAGTTGATCGGAGAGAGATCTCCCCATGTGTTCATCGGAGTGTACTTGAGATAGATTCCGAAAGATTTGGTCGAACGAAGCCCAACGCTCACGCCCACATTGAAACGTTGTCCACCGACCCCATGCTCCTTGTTTTTCACTTTGTGCGAATCAAGTTTGTACTTTGTGTGGATTCGGTTGCCTACAGCTACCTGAGGTTCAACGGCCAGATCTAAGCAGAGCCTCTTCGTGAAAGCGTGTGAATAACGGATAGGCAGAGTAAGGTTGGTGGTAGTGAGTCGTGAACGTGTATTCCTTGCTTCGTCCATCGGATTTGCCACATCTACACCATTCGTGGCCTTGATCCAACGTGAATGGTCGGAGGCACGGAGAAAAATCCAGTCAATGCCCAAACCAATGTACAAGGCATCGTTTCCGCTGGACAGACAGTACTGTATATTCAAGAGGTCTGTTCCCAAGTTCCAACCTGCATTGACTGGCACATTCCCCTTGGCATTTACGGGAACTGCTGCACCGACATGGATAAAGTCAATCAAGTTAAAATCCACGCTGGAGGGCTTGAATGCAGAGTTGTTCTGATTCTTGGAAGGCTTGGAAAATGGAAGGTTGAAATCCCAACTACTAGAATGCTCGTTGACAGAAGCAACAGCCGCAGGATTGTCGGCCATGGTATAAGTAAAACGATAATCATGGTCGTCTTCACGACCATAAATCTGTACGGATGTTTGTCCGCTGTTGCTGCATACTACAACACTATCAGGACGGGTGGCATTGACAATCGTGTCGTTAGAACAAAACGGAGCTGAGAGCATGCTGAGAAGAAGAAGTGTATTCATGATTTTTTGTATTTTTATGATTTACGATTGATAAGATGACGAATAAGCTGACGGAGATTCTACCACCATCCTTATTTTTTGAACGTGCGCTTGAGTTCGGACAACGTAGCCGTACCTTCCATATAGATAAGGGTAATCTTCGAAGCTGCTGTTCCACGTCCAGCTCCACTATTGGAATAAAAGATATAGCGGTGGGTCTTGCCTCTGGAAGGTAGTTGGTAGAAGGCCATAGCCAACCGACCTCCTTGTATACTCATTTCCTTGTCGATGGCATTGCGTCCATCAGCCTTCACCAAGGGTTCGATGGTAGCGGCATTGCCGCTTCGCGGCCCTAGAGTAAGGCTACGGAAGAGACTGAGTTTATAGGCATTCAGTTGACGTCCTTTCATGAGCACTTCTGTAGCATCCTTGTTTTTATGGTATCGGCCGTCGAAGAGTCGTGCTATGTTCAGCCCGCTCTGTGCCGATACATTTAGGCTCATGATCAAGCCTATTATGAGAATAATAGTTTTTTTTGGCATAGTTGATTTATTTTACTTGCTCGGGGGTAAGCTGCTGAAACATATCGTTGAGCTGGTTCTCTACGGAAGGAACTTTGTCCGCTTGCTCCATCTGGTCAATACTTTGCTGCATGGCTTCTAGCACTTGCTGTGGGTCTGTCGTTCGATTTCCGCTGATGTAAGCCACACATTCCTGCTCAGACGGACGTAACAACATCGTTCCTATCAATGCCACTAACACACAGGCTGCGGCTGTAGATATCAAACGTACGAGTTTCGGACGAATAATCCGCATTCGTTGTCCTTGTCGAGATAGGGTAACTGCCTTGTCATCAGGTAGGGCAGAAGCATTGGCTGAATCCTTATTGGCCAACCGCCTTCCCATTGCAGCCAATCCCATCACGGCCCGCAGTTCATCGAAACGAGCATCAGCAGCAGCTTCATCTGAGGCAGCATAGCATTTCAATGCCAATTCTTCCGTCTCCGAAGTTAACGCTTCAAAGTAGCGTTCAGCACAGGTCAATGCCTCCTCAGCCGAAGCAAAGTAATGATGTGCTACCGATGTATTGCGTATAGGTATGGATCGACTCATGATTCGAAATAGTTTTGAGGGTGAAATGAATGTTGTTGGCGGTATGCCTCACGCACGGCCTTGCGAGCTCGGGAGAGTTGCATGCGGACTGCAGTTTCCGATAGTTGGAGTAAGCAGGCTATTTCCTCATAGCTTCGGTCCTCATAGTCGCGCATTCGCATTACTTGAATTTGTGACGGAGTCAGGACCTTACTCATTAAGGCTTGCACCTCAAGGAAACGTTCATCAATGGTAGCTTGCCGTTCGGCTTCGCTATCATGAAAATCTTTGCATTCTGCATCGATTTCCACTTCCGCGTGGGTCGCTTGTCTGCGATAGGCATCCACACTTAAGTTTCTGACTGTAGTCGTCATGAGCGCGGAGGCCTCGTCTTCCGAGCGTATAGCCTTCCGCCTTTCCCACAGACGGGTGAAAGCCTCCTGAAGTGCATCGTCAGCATCATCGCTGTTGCCTGATATTTCGCGGGCCATACCGCGCAACCGCCTCTTCAATCTATTGAAGGCTGAGAGAAGGAAACCACTTGAAGCAGATGTTTCTTCTGGTCCTTTGGGCGGGGGGTGTATTTCTGCCATGTGAAATGTGAGTGTTTTTGTTTCGTTGCTATAAAGGTAACGAGGAATGTGAGAATTTGTAACACAGAAGGAACATTTTTTTCTTATTTTTTGTAATGTAATAGAGAAAGACTCGTAAACTGCAAATTGTCGAACAGACGGATAGGCTTTCAGCATAGCCCGTCTGTTCGACAATTTGCAGTTTATCTAATTCGAAATTTGAGTAAATGTAATAGCGCAGCAAGTGGGGTAGGCCCCCCTCTTGCTGCGCTACTAATGTTTTGATTTTTTGCGTATTTTTTGATAACAGCCTTTATTACTGGTCGTCGTTCTTGACGTAGCCTTGATACTTCTCAGGTAGGGCGGCCATGATGACTTGGTATGACTCATTCATGGTCTGCTTAATGTCCTCCGCACTGTGTGAAGTAGGGTAGATTGGTTTGTGAATGATGAGGCGCATGGGGGTACGATGAACAAAGTTGACACCTGCCATGCGTGTAAGTACATCGAACGAACCGTCAATCGTAACGGGCACTACGGGCAATTGTAAGTCGTCGGCCAAGAGGAAAGCCCCTTTGCGAAACAACCCCATGTGGCCCGTAAACGTGCGCGAACCTTCGGGGAAGACTACCAACGACGTGCCGCCTTGTAGTGTGGCGCGTGCGCGGTCAATCGTTTCTTTAATTGCCTTCGGACCAGACTTGTCGACAAAGATGTGGCGAGCGCGTTCGCAAGCATAGCCCACGAGAGGCATCTTGCGCAAGGCTTTCTTCATCATCCACTTAAAGTTGCAACCTAAGTAACCGTAAATGAGAAAGATGTCCATAGGGCCTTGGTGGTTGGCCACGAATACGTAGCTCTGTCGGTAGTCAATGTTTTCGCGTCCTTCGACGTGAATGGGGAGCAGCAATACGCGACAGATGAAGCGCGACCAAATCTTGCCTGGATAGTAGCCAAACACGTGAGCGTTAAATAGTCCACCAATGATTGTGACCAATGCCGTAATGATGGTAGCTATTAAGATAAGGGGGAACGCAATGCAGAGTTGATACACCTTATATATAATAGGTATGTTTTGTGTTGTTTTCATCACAAAGAGAGTATTTTTTATCGGTTGTAGCAAACGGCCTGTCCGCGGAACTTCTCGTCAGTTACGTGGCCACGGTTGAAGATAGGGAATCCATTGCAGAAGGTGCGTTCAACGCGCCAACGGAAGGTGTGACCTTCAAGCGGACTCCAATTACACTTACTCTGAATGCGGTTGGGCGTGAGCGTCCAAGGCACGTTGGGGCGAACCATTACGACATCAGCCTTATAGCCTTCGCGTAGATAACCACGATTTTCGATTTGTAAGAGTTCGGCAGGGTTGTGACACATGAGTTGCACCAAACGTTCAATGCTCAGCACACCTTTGTCTACCAGTTCGAGCATCGAAACGAGTGAGAACTGTATAATCGGCATACCTGAGGCAGCACGAGCGCATCCACCCACCTTTTCGGCCAAGCGGTGAGGCGCGTGGTCCGTACCAATGGTGCGAATAAGTCCCGTGTTGAGTGCAGCGCGTAAGGCATCGCGGTCAGCCTCTGTCTTGATAGCGGGGTTTACCTTAATGCGCGAACCGAGTCGAGCATAGTCCTTGTCGCAGAACATGAGGTGTCCCACACAAGCCTCTGCTGTAATGTTGGGGTCGTCAGTGGTGAAGAGTTCCAACTCGCGAGCGGTAGAAATGTGCGCTACGTGAAGGCGTGCACCCGCCTCTTGTGCCAAGCGAATAGCCAAACTTGTAGACGCATAGCAAGCTTCTTCACTGCGTATTTCAGGGTGGTGACGCACGTCAGGGTCTGCGCCGTATTGCGCCTGTGCCGCTTTCATATTTTCGTCAATCAGACTTGAGTTCTCACAATGCGCCATGATGGGCAACTTCGCATTTTCGAAGATGGCGCGTAGGGCACGTTCGTCGTTGACCAACATATTGCCCGTTGACGAACCCATAAATAGTTTGATGCCCGCTACCTTGCGAGGGTTGAGTTTGCTCAACTCGTAGGCGTTTCCAGCTGTGGCACCGAAGAAGAGTCCGTAGTTGACAACACTCTTATTGGCAGCAATCTGCCACTTTTCGTCAAAGGCTTCCTTCGTTGTAGTTTGCGGCACGCAATTTGGCATGTCAAACACGGTGGTCACACCGCCTGCTGCGGCAGCGCGGCTTTCAGAGCAAAAGTCGCCTTTAGCCGTTAGCCCTGGGTCGCGAAAGTGAACGTGGTCGTCAATGACACCGGGCAAGATGTAACAGTCCGTACCGTCAATGGTTTCGTCAACAGGTATAGAGGGGGTAGCGTCTATGCCCTCAAGTATCTCTTCTATTCTGTCATCGTCAATAACGAGGGTGCCCAAAAACTTGCGGCCTTCGTTAACGATCGTGGCATTCTTAATTTGTATACGGAAGTGCATTTTTTTTAATGTGCAAATGTGCAAATGTGTGAATGTGCAAATGTTAGGTTAATGTGCAAATGCTTAGTAAATGTGCAAATGTGCAAATGTGTGAATGTGCAAATGTGTAAATGTGTGAATGTGCAAATGGTCGCCTTAAATTGCAGCGTTTAGGAATGAGCTTTATGACATTCAATCATTTGCACATTTTCCTATTTGCACATTTGCACATTTTCCCATTTGCACATTAACCAAGTTTCCTTGGTTTTATTCCTCCCGTCATTGCGGCCCAGCGAAGGCGCATTACGCCAAAGAGCGCTTCGCCAAAGATGCCACCGCTCATTTTGCTTGTGCCTAACTCGCGGTTGACAAAGATAACGGGTACTTCTTTGATCTTGAAGCCCAACTTATAAGAAGTAAACTTCATCTCAATCTGGAAAGCGTAGCCCTTAAAGCGAATGGCATCGAGGTCGATCGTTTCGAGCACCTTGCGACGATAGCAAACGAAGCCTGCTGTGGTGTCGTGGAGGGGTACTCCCGTAATCAATCGAACGTATTTAGAAGCGTAGTAGCTCATCAGTACGCGTCCCATGGGCCAATTGACCACATTTACGCCACTTACGTAGCGCGAACCTACTGACACGTCGTAGCCTTCGTTGGCACAAGCGTTGTAGAGGCGGGGAAGGTCTTTCGGAGCGTGGCTAAAGTCAGCGTCCATCTCAAAGATGTATTCATAACCATGCTCTAAAGCCCATTTAAAACCTGCAATGTAGGCTGTGCCCAAACCCAACTTGCCCGTGCGCTGTACGAGGTGAAGCTCGTGCTTAAACTCGCTGGCCATGAGGCGCTTCACGATGTCGGCTGTGCCGTCAGGAGAACCGTCGTCAATGACCAAGATGTGAAAGGCATGCTCCTTTAGTCCAATGACAGCACGTATGATATTTTCTATGTTTTCTTTCTCGTTGTAAGTGGGTATGATTACAACGCTGTCGCTCTTTTCCATGTTTTAATATATGTGTATTATTTTTATTTACGATACAAAAGTAAGCATTTTGCCCGACATTGATTAACTTTGCTGTCTAAAACAACGAACATTAATATTAATAAGCGATATGAAAAAAATAGCTTTAGCACTTTGTGCACTCCTTGCCCTGCCCACAATGGCACAGAAGTATACCATTACGGGTAAAGCTCCTAAGGGAGCCAAGATGGCTTATCTGCAACGCCTCCACACGGCATTACGCCCAGATAGCGTAGCCGTTACGAATGGCACGTTTAAGTTTGAGGGCGATGCCAACAACAACTTGTTTGGCTACGTTATTATCGATAAGAAAGAACGCTTGAGTGTAGTGCTCGACGGCGATGTGAAGGTAGACTTTCCGAAAGAAGATGTGACGGGAACGGCTGAGAACGAGGCTTTGAATAAGTGGGAACACTTGATGAACGAGCCACAAGTCGGCTATCAGAAGGTGATGACAGAGTATTATGGCTATCGTCGTGAGGGCAAGCAAATACCCGATAGCGTCATGGCACGCATCGAACGCGAGGCTGATGCCTGTGAGAAGCAATTGCTCGACTTGACAAAGCAGTGCTGCAACGAAAACAAGCGAATGAAGTTCCCAGCCTTGTACTTGGCACAGTTTGGCTCAATGATGGATCGTGCCGACGTAATCGCTTTGGCTGAAGAGGGCAACCCTGCTTATATGGACACCAAGATTGTGGCCAACATTAAGAATAGTATAGCTGGTTGGAAGCGTCAATTGCCTGGCGTACAATTTACCGATCTCGAGATGAACGACGTTGACGGCAAGTCCCACAAGCTGAGTGAATACGTAGGTAAGGGTAAGTACGTATTGGTTGACTTTTGGGCTTCATGGTGTGGCCCTTGCCGCAAGTCAATGCCTGCGGTGAAGAAGTTGTATGACGAATACAAAGACAAGGGCTTTGACATCGTCGGACTCTCATTCGACAGCGATAAGGCCGCTTGGGAGGCAGCTATTAAGAAACTCGAATTGCCTTGGCATCATCTCTCTGACCTCAAAGGTTGGGAAAGCGTAGCTGGTCAGACGTATGGTATCAATGCCATTCCTGCCACCTTGTTGATTGGCCCCGATGGCAAAGTTATTGCCAGTGGCCTGAGTGCCGAAGGCGTTGGCAATAAATTGAAAGAGTTGATCAAGTAAATGAAATAAAAGTGCATAAAAGCAACGCAGCAACAAAGGAATTGTCCTTTTGTTGCTGCGTTGTTTTTTATTAACCTTTTAAACTTTAAAAACATGGCAAAAGTTACCTTAAGCCATGCCTTTGAGACTATGAGTGGAAAGCTTTGCAGAAAAGGCTCTACCTACGTGGCTCTCAACAAACAGACGGGTAAAATGTACACTGCCTTCGATGGCTAATCCCATCACCTTCATTTTTTTTGTTGAGTTGTTAAATGTACAAGGCGCACTCCTCGTCCTCGCTTCGTGCGAGGCTGGAGTGCGCCTTTATGCGTTTGTGCGTTTGTTTATTCGCTTGTTTGTTTGTGTGTTTGTTTATTTGTGTGTTTGTTTATTTGTGCGTTTGTGGCTTTGTGGTTTTGTGTGTTTGTGCATTATTACGCCTCGGGCAGTAGCACCACTCCAATGCGCACTTGCTTTCCGCAATGTGGGCAGAACACGGGGTTAGCTTGCATCAATGGCACCGAAACCGCGTCTGTTTTGCTTTCGCTCTGCGGTTGAATGGTTGTGCGTGTGGTGTCATTTACCACTGCTTCAGCATTGTTTGCATTGTTTTCGTCTCCCACTTCGTCAATAGGATAGAATAAATCCGTTACATCGCAACCCATTTTCTCACACAATTCCTCCAACTTTTTAATGGACGGGTTGCCGTTAATCATATTTTGAATGATGTTAGGAGCACACATGTTGGCATAATCTGCAAAGGCTTTTATAGTTCCGAACCTTTCTTTAATAGCTCTTCGCACGTCAATTTTTGTTTTCATAAGTGTATATATTATTTCTTTTGTACAAAAATACTGTAAACGTTTCATATATCAGTTTTTTAATATGTATTTTTATTATACATGATATGTTTTTGTGTTGTTTATTGATGTGTATGTTTGTTTGAAATAATATTTTTCTCCCTTATTTTGCTGATAATTAGGCAGTTACGTCATTCCGTAGATGTATTTTTGCAGTCCACTCAAATTTGCAACTATTTGGTTTTCAATGTATTAGGGCTTTAAGCTTAATTCCGAAAGTGTCCTAACTGACGCGAGACTGACCGCCGCCCTGAGTGTCATACCCCCCCCCAAAAAAAAAACTTTACAACCAATTTTACTTCTTCTTCCTTTTGCGGTCATATAATTAGAGTGCCCGATGAAGAGCGCGTCAAGAAAAGAAAAATATGAATATTAAAAAGGAAGAAACGATGAAGAAAGTAATGAAGCTCTTGAATCGCTTAGCTGCGATGATAGGCATAGCCTTGTTGTTCTCCTCATGTTATACTGCAGATGCTGCTTCACCTCGAAAGCATCGTCACCACCATCATCCAAAGCGTGGTGTGATAGTAGTACACCGCTTTGCTTCGACTGATCAAGTGCGTACTGATAATTCAATCTTTAATATTAGTTTGGCCATGGCCGAACCACTCCATAACAATGACTACTCCTAATGATAACGAAATCGTCTTGGCGTTGAAGAACGATGCCGAACGCGGCTTTAAGTTGCTCATGGTAAAGTATAAGGCCCCCATCTATTGGCACATACGTCGTTTGGTCGTGGCGCATGATGATGCACAAGACGCTACGCAAGAAGCCTTTATTCGCGTGTTTCGCTCGTTCTCTCAGTTTCGGGGTGATAGTCCGTTCTCGGCTTGGATATATCGCATTGCCACAAATGAGGCCTTGCGACTGCTTGAACAACGAAAGCGAGAGCAACTCTCGTTAGATGAGAATGAGACAGAAGCCAATCGCTTAATGGCAGATAATTATGTAGACTACACCGACCTTGAAGCCGTAAAGTTGCAACGTGCCATCTTGTTATTACCCGCCAAACAACAAATAGCCTTCAACCTTCGTTATTACGATGAGTTAAGCTATGACGAGATAGCTCAAATAACAGACTCAAGCGCAGCCAGCGTTAAGACGAATTACCATTTGGCAAAAGAAAAAATTGTCAAATACATGAAAACAAACCTGTAAGTATCTCAAGACAAAATGGATAAGGATTTTAATTTAGATAAAGTGGGCAAACGCATGCCTTACACTACGCCCGAAGGCTTTCTCGATCAACTCGAGGCCAATGTTTGGCAAGAGGTAAAAGCTGATATGAATATGCATCAGACGAAGCCACGTCGCAAGTTGTATCGTTTGTCCATCGTTTCTACCCTTTTAGCCGCAGCGGCTTGTGTAGCGGTAGTGCTAATGATTCACCCCTTTGCTCCCAAGCAATCTACCACTCCCACTGATAGTTTTGCCCCTGTTGAGCAAGCTTATGCTCAACTGAGTGATGACGACCAAGCCTATATGATTGAGGTGTATCAAGACGATGTGTTCTTGAACGAACAACAACAATAAGAATATTCAACATAACTCATAGCGCGGTGCACAGCGTTATAACACAAAAACTTTTTAAAATAGAATAATCATGAAACGTATTATTAGTTACATGCTGATGCTCGTAGCCTTTGTAGCCTTCAGCACTCCCACCTTTGCACAAAATAACACTAAGCAGCGCAAAACGCGCGAACAAATGGTTGAAGCACAAGCTCAACACATAGCCAAAACGATGGCCTTTGACGATGCCACCAGTACACGTTTTATTAAGACCTTCTGTGAGTATCAAAAGGAAGTATGGGCTCTCGGACCGCGTCAACGACCACAGCGCAAGGAAGGGCAGTCACAAAGTGAGGCCGATGCTGAAAAGGCAATGAAAGAACGCTTTGCGCATAGCCAAAAAATTCTCAACTTACGTGAGAAGTATTATGGAGAGTACAGTAAGTTCCTTACGCAGAAGCAAATTCAGCGTGTTTACCAACTTGAGCGTCAAATGATGCAGCGCCTCTCAAAGCAGCGTTCTGGCAAACAAGGTCGCCCTGGTAACAAGCGTATAAATCGTCCTAATAAATAAAGAGAGCGTAATTGAATTGATTTTTTTTTGTACGGGCGTAGGTTGTGAATATTCTAACCTACGCCCTTATTGTGTCTTTACGTAAAAAAACAAGAAAAATGAAGTCAACTAATCTTACGAATAAAGATTAAAGTGGGCAACTAAAATCGTTAAACCACATGACCGATTAATCAAAATCGCACTTTCCATTGTCGTCCACTGGTCAGTAGACGTGTTTCCACTGGCCTGTGGACGTGTTTCCACTGGCCAGTAGACGTGCTTCCACTGGCCTGTGGACGACACCTGAAGGTGCAAACTTGATTAATGCTTCAACTGCGTTGTGACTATTCTTGTAGTGTAGTGCTATTGTAAACAATGGGTAAACATAAAATAGACACATCGCACTTAAAATGAAGATACAACACCAACGAGCAGCGCAGCGAGCGTTGCTCGTTTTACTTTATTTTTGAACATTACTAACCATAAAGCACAAGTAGCGCAGCAACTGGGACTCATACTCCCAGTTGCTGCGCTACTTATAATAGTTAATGATATATGATTACTCCACCTCTTCGCGTTCCATGATGCTTGAAGCCAAACTGTCGGCTGCGTGTATGATCATCACCAAGGGGTAGAGATTGTGAGCGGTGTCGAACGAACGCTCGTCTTCATACGAATTCATGTTCAATCCCCATGCTCCCATGTGCCAACGAATGGCCAACATCTCGGCATCGGTCATTTCGAGTCCACTGCACAATAGGAGAATGACCGACTTCTCGCCATGCCCCATGGGAAAGTTCTTGTAACTCACATTATAGCCTGGCACGTCTTCCCAAACGCCCATCGCATTCTTCTTGCGCTTCATGGTGGGCTTGTAAATGTCGGTTTTGCATACATCGTGTAACAAACTGGCTAAGATGACACTCTCGCGTGGCGTTTCCTTTTCGAGTGTAGGTTCTAATTCTTTCATTCCTTCCCACACCTTGAGAGCCGCCTTGCAAGTATTGAGTGAGTGCATGACGAGTCCCCCTTTTACGTTGAGGTGGTGACCAGCCGAAGCAGGAGCCTCAAAGAACCCCCATTCCTCTAAGTCGTTGATCACATCGTCTATGCCGTCACGCTTACAGCTACGCAATAATTCTATAAATTCGTTTTTATACGGTGTTAAATCTATATCCATTTTTTCTTGATGTTTTATCGTTTTCGGAGCGAAGTTAAACAATAACTCGCGATTTTGGGTAAAAGCAAATGGCTTTTCTTGCTATTATGAGGCTTTAATGTTAAATTTGCCCTTAAGTAGGTGTCCAAAATAATGTGGACTCGTAAATACTAAAATAAATTTGAACACTTACTTATATATTATGGCTATTTCTAAAAATAGCCAGCTTTACGTTTTAAGGTTTATGGGCGTGATGTAACTTTATAACCTCATAACCTATAAACTTAAAACCGAATTATTAGGACAACTATTATAATGTATTATGAAGACCGATAACAACATACGTTCCTATATAAAAGAAAATGAGGCGCGCTTTCTTGACGAACTCTTTAGTCTTATTCGCATTCCGAGCATAAGTGCTGAACCTGCTCACAAAGCCGACATGTTGCAATGTGCCGAACGTTGGCGTGAACTGCTCATAGCAGCTGGCGTTGACCATGCTGAAGTAATGCCTTCGGCGGGCAATCCGCTTGTCTTTGCCGAAAAGCACGTTGATGACGATGCACCAACGGTGCTCGTTTATGGTCACTATGATGTGATGCCTGTCGACCCATTGGAACTTTGGCTGTCTGTTCCATTTGAACCCGAAGTGCGCGATGAACGCATCTTTGCTCGTGGTGCTGACGACGATAAAGGGCAGAGCTTTATTCAGCTCAAGGCATTTGAATATTTGGTACGTACTAGACAACTCAACCACAACGTAAAGTTTATATTCGAAGGGGAAGAGGAGATAGGTTCACCCTCGCTCAACGGATTTCTGCAACAACACCACGACTTGTTAAAGTGCGACATTATATTGGTGAGTGATACCTCGATGTTAGCTGCCGACTTGCCTTCTCTCACTACGGGATTGCGCGGATTGGCTTATTGGGAAATAGAGGTGACAGGGCCTAACCGCGATCTGCACAGTGGACATTTTGGTGGAGCGGTGGCCAATCCAATAAATGTGTTGTGCGAAATGTTGGCGCAAGTGGTTGATAAGGACGGACGCATAACCATACCTCACTTTTATGATGAGGTGGAGGATATATCGGCCGAAGAGCGTGATATGATAGCTCACATACCATTTGACGAAACACGTTACAAACAAGCCATTGGCGTTGAAGAGTTGCGAGGCGAAAGAGGGTATTCAACCATAGAGCGTAATGCTTGTCGTCCATCGTTCGACGTTTGCGGCATTTGGGGTGGACACACGGGTGAAGGGGCAAAGACGGTGTTGCCGTCAAAAGCCTATGCCAAGGTGTCAACTCGTCTTGTGCCACATCAACAGCATGAACGCATCTCTCAACTGTTCATTAATTATATTGAAAGTATTGCGCCTAAATGCGTGAAAGTAAAGGTAACGCCCATGCATGGTGGCGAGGGCTATGTATGTCCTATTAATTTGCCAGCCTATAAGGCGGCCGAAGCTGGATTTACTGCAGCTTTTGGCAAACGACCTTTGGCCGTTCGCCGTGGGGGAAGCATACCTATTATTAGTGACTTTGAGCGCGAGCTGGGTGTGAAAACCATATTAATGGGCTTTGGGCTTGAAAGTAATGCCATTCACTCGCCTAACGAAAACATGCCGCTTGACATGATTCGTCGTGGTATTGAGGCCGTTGTAACTTTTCATCTAAATTATAATTCTTAGTTGACGAGTTGACAAGTTGGTGAGTTGACGAGTAAGTTTGTATTTCTTCGGAAACTTACTTGTCAACTTGTCAACTTATACCTTCGTCAACCATTCCCTAAAAAAGATATGAAACTACCTTTATTACTTGCATTTGCTGCATTGAGCACAAGTGTGCAAGCGCAAACGAATGATAAACTCTTCGTGTCATGGGGTTCAAAGGACGTACACTATGCTGCTACCGAACGCCCTAATCAAAAACTTACGACCGACACCGTATTACAAGCGTGGCGTGGCGAACGCGCTGCCATGCAAGCGATTATCTATGCTCCCAAGACGGTGGGCAAACTTCGCGTACGACTCACCGAACTGAAAAGCGGACGCAATACGTTGGCTGCGAATAGCGCACAAGCGCGATTTGTGAATTACGTCACGACCGACAATTATCAATACTGTGGCTATCACCCTGCAACGCTTACTCCTTATCAAGTGCCCGATGTGATAGACCTTGACGTTGCTCAACAAGTGGACGAGGGCACGGCACACCCTGTGTGGTGTACCATTGAAGTGCCGCAAACAGCCGCGCCTGGCAGTTATGCAACACAACTTGAGGTGGTGGACGATGTGACGCAAAAGGTGGTCAATCGTTTGCGCCTTAACGTGAAGGTGAATGCACATGCGCTCCCTACACCGAAGGAGCAAAAGTTTCACGTAGACTTTTGGCAGCAACCGTATGCGGTGTCGCGCTACTTAAATGTGGCGCGTTGGAGTGACGCTCACTTTGAGGCGCTTCGGCCTTATCTTCAGCTCTTGGCGCGCAGTGGACAAAAGGTGGTGTCGGCTATACTCTTTTACGAGCCTTGGGGCGACCAAAGCAACGATAAGTTTGATGCGATGATTAAGACGACGAAGGGGCGTGACGGACAGTGGCATTACGATTACACCGTGTTCGATCGTTGGGTTGCGCTCTGTGCTGAGTGTGGTATTGATGAACAAATCAACTGTTTCTCAATGGTGCCTTGGGATATGACTTTCCGCTATTACGATGAAGCTACGGGCAAGGACGTTGACCTTAAAACGACGACTTCAAGTAAGGAGTATAAGGAGCTTTGGAGCAATTTCTTAAAGTCGTTTGCTACTCATCTAAAACAAAAAGGGTGGTTTGATAAGACTTGTATCGCCATGGACGAACGCGGACTTGATAATATGCTTGATGCGTACCGTGTAGCGCAAGAGGCCGTGCCTGGTATCAAGATGGCTTTGGCTGGTACTTATCACCCTGAATTGCTCGACAAACTTTATGACTATTGCATAGGCTTTGGTGAAGCATTTACGGCCAACGAGTTAGCTGCACGTAAGGCGAAGGGCTATAAGAGTACGACTTACACTTGTTGCAGTAACACGGAGCCAAACCTCTTCTCCAACAGTCTGTCGGCCGAAGCGGCTTACATTCCCGTATGGTGTACGGCCAACGGCTTTGAGGGCTACTTGCATTGGTCGTGGATGAATTGGACGGACAGTCCGCTCTCTGACACGCGTTTCCGTCTTTTTGCTCCAGGAGATACGTATCTTATCTATCCTGGTCCTCGTTCGTCGGTGCGCTACGAACGATTTATCGAAGGCATCGCTTTGGCCGAAAAGGTGCGCTTACTGCGTGAGGAATATCAACGCACGAATAACACTGCGGCACTTAATCAACTCAACGAAATGGTTAGTGCCTTCCAACCCGCTGGTATTCCGCAAGGCCGCACCGCAGCCGAAATGGTCAATGCCTTGCAACAGTTGGTGAATAAGTAGGGCATAAAAGTTGTTATGACGAATGGCGTGAAAATAGGGCCTCTCCCCCTATCCACTCCCCAGTCGGGGAGGGAGTAGGGGGAGAGGCCGCTATTTATCCAAACACGGTGACTATTCCACCAATGCTAATAAGAAGAGAGATGATGGCGATAGCTATGCTGCGCTTGTTGTAACCACAGCGCCACGCGTTGAGGCTGGTGAAGAAGCCGATGATGGGTAAGAACCACAGAAGTTGGGTGGCCATGTAGAGCAGAAAGCGAACAAAGGCGCTATCGCTCGTACCAAAAGGTTGTGCCCCGAATAAGTACACAGGACAGATAAGTAAAGGTATAAGGCTTAGCCCCGTTAGGGCTAAAAGCCATTTTGGAAATTCTGACATTTTATTTTTAAGTTAACGAGTTGACGGAGTGATGGGTTGACGGTTTTTTAAGTTGACGAGTTAACCCTAAGAAATCACCCCAAGAAAGTAAACTCCACCGTTAGCACGTTGTCGGCCACTTGTTTGCCAGCGGCTAACATCGTGTAGCGCGCTTCGAAGCGCCCACCTTGTGCATCGACCTTGAATGATGCACTGTGAGTGTAAAGGCTAAAGTCGAGCGAACCGTTGGGCGTGGTGTAAAGGCAAGGCAGAAGTTTACCCTCGACAAAGGTCATGCGCGACTCGGTATGACCGTGACGCTTCAAGTCGGCAAGGCCTTCGGTAAGGAGCAACGTGGCTGTGCCCTTGTTTTCCTTTTCGGTGTAGCGCAGCATGATGCCGTTTTCTTCAATTAAGCAACCACCTACAGACTCGGTGCGAATGAGGTCTTCACCATTCTCGGTGGTTGAAACGAGTAAGGTTTGTATGTTAGCTTTCTTCAGCATATTAAGGGATTATGATTTTTCGTGATTTATTGGCTTCGCGTAGAATGTATACGCCGGAGAGGGTAGGGCGCTTCGTACCCAATGGACGCCCATCAAGCGTGAAGTATTGTGCATCAAACGTTTCGTTGGTATTTGTTAGTTTGACTCCTTCAATGCCACTGGTGGCAGGCAGAGAGAAGGAAGTACTATAAACGACGTTATTCCAACCATAGCACCAATTAAAGGTGTAGGAATGTTCAGCCTTGAGTTGTCGAAACGTGACATGAAAGGTGGTGTCGGCTGCAGCGGAGAGAAATATGTTATGAATTTTCTTCACGTCAGCGCCCGTCTCATCGTCAACCAATTCAGAAAGGAAGTAAGTTGAGGCACGTTGGGTAGTCGAAGGATTGGTGATGTGGTGCGTAATCGTAGCAGTGCCTTCTTCTTCGTTGATGCTAAGTTGTGGTGTGTCGTATGCTACCCACATGCTACCATTATTGGGTACGATGTCAATGTCGATACTTCTCAAGATGTGTTCGCCATCGGCTGTGACTGAGAGCGTGTGAGGTCCTATATGAGACATTACGGGACGAACGTAAAGCGTGTCGCGCTCGCCAGGCATTAACGTACAGCCCGTGAAGGCTAACCAATCGGCTTGCTTGAAAGTGGCTGTATCGGTGGGCGCATTGAGCAGGAAGGCGAAGGTGGTGGTGAGTGGTTGAGAAGAGGTGTTGCGTAGGGCAATGCCCATGCGGGTGTTACACGTATTGGTAGGAGAATCGACCAACCATAGCGAGTCAATCGCAATCTCAAGCCCTGTGCGGTGAAGCGAATCGGGGAGGGCTACGTCGGTCACTTCGTCAGGACATACGACCAAGGCTTCTTGATTGCAAAAGTACCCCGTGTCGACTACGTCGTGGCGATTGTAAACGGGTTCGTGAGGATATAATACGTCTAAACGAAAGAACCCGTCGTAGTCGCCGTCACTGCCCCAACAAACGTGAAAGAGTCCGTCGTCGTCAAGTCCGTCCAACACAAAGGCGTGTCCACCCGTGTCAAGGTTGGCTCCTGCATAATACACAGGGCGTGCAGCCATAATGTTGGCAGCTATGTAGTTCCAATAGTCAACAGGGTTGTATTGATAGCTATCTAAATAGGCCACGTGCTTTAGTCCGAAGGCGCGTTGCAATGGTTCGATGAGCCGATACGTGTTCGTTCCACTGGCGTTTAATCCCCAATTCATGTGGGCGGCCATGCCCAAGTAATACATAAGTTGAGCTACGGCCGTGCGTTGTTCGGACGTCCCCGCCTCTGTCTTATAGTTATCAAGTATAAGTCGTGTGTCAACGCTTTGTCCGGGGAGAACATCGGCCACAGAGTAGTGGTCGGTGGTCCAACCATGTAGAGTGTCTTGTAGGGTATAGGTGCGTCGATAGTAGGTGAGCACTTGTTCCATAGCGATGGCTACGCAGCCAGCCAAACAGCGATTGGTGGACACGTTGCCTTTATCGTCGGTATAATAAGGACAAAGGTCGTTGTACGGACTTTCGGCTCCGTGCTGCGTGGTGAGCAATGGAGCCGTGGCTTGCCATTTCGCTCCTGCTATTGGATAGTCCTTCGACTTTTGATGGATGCTTTGTGTGTTGAGTATGGATTGTAGAGCGGTGGGGATTGCCCCTTTGGGACTTGTGCTTCCATACCCCAAAACAGTTGGTGTTGCTTCATCTTTGCTAAGGAGTACGAACTGCTTCCCTTTTTGGCAAAGCCAACCGCGTGGATGAACCTTTAGCGTAATCGGTGAACGATCGATTGCTGTTACTCGTTGTTGCTTCCCGCCTTGTTGGCTTGAATGCGTTTCAAACCATTGTTCGGCCGTGTGGCGAACGGTGATGCTATCGTTTGTGTTGGCATGTAAACAAGCAGAGAAGATACAAAAGGTGAATAGTAGCGTAAGAAAAGGCTTTGTCATGTGGTAAAAGTAAATGAACAAAATATAAGTAACGCAGCAATTAGAGGTTTGTCCCCTCCAATTGCTGCGTTACTTCCATATTGTTGATAAAATATATTATAACTCAAGGTCGCCGTCGAACACTTCGTGCCAAGGCAAGCCTTGCTTGTTGAGTTCTTCCATGAAGGGATCGGGGTCGAACTCTTCAACGTTGAACACACCGGGCTTCTTCCAAAGTCCGAGCATAAACATACGTGCACCAATGCAAGCGGGAACACCTGTGGTGTAGCTTACGCCTTGCATGCCAGTCTCTTCGTAAGCAGCTTGGTGAGAGCAGTTGTTGTAAACGTAGTAGGTGTGTTCCTTACCGTCTTTCAAACCGCGAATGCGGCAACCAATGCTTGTCTCGCCCTCGTAGTTCTCGCCCAGGTCTTGCGGATTGGGGAGTACTGCCTTTAAGAACTGAAGTGGAACAATCTCCATGCCTTGATACATGATAGGCTTGATAGAAGCCATACCAATGTTTTGAATGACGCGCAAGTGGGTGAGGTATTCTTGTCCAAACGTCATCCAGAAGCGAGCGCGCTTAATAGTGGGGTAGTTCTTAACAAGGCTCTCAATCTCTTCGTGGTGGAGCAAGTAGCTTTCCTTCGGACCTACGTTGGGGTAGGTGAGGGGCTTGTGAATTTCGAGCGGTTCCGTTTCAACCCAACGGCCGTCTTCCCAATAAAGGCCCTTTTGCGTAATCTCGCGAATGTTGATTTCGGGATTGAAGTTGGTGGCAAAAGCCTTGTGGTGGTTACCTGCGTTGCAGTCGACAATGTCGAGGTATTGAATCTCGTCGAAATGGTGCTTAGCAGCATAGGCTGTGTAGATGCTGGTTACACCCGGGTCGAAGCCGCAACCCAAGATAGCGGTGAGTCCAGCCTTCTCAAAACGATCTTTGTAAGCCCACTGCCAAGAGTACTCAAAGTGTGCCTCGTCCTTAGGTTCGTAGTTAGCCGTGTCGAGGTAAGAGCAACCGCATTGCAAACAAGCCTCCATAATGGTGAGGTCTTGATAAGGCAAGGCGAGGTTCATTACCAAGTCGGGTTTAAACTCATTAAAGAGTTTTACCAACTCTTCTACGCTGTCAGCATCAACTTGTGCTGTCTTTATGTCGTCACGGCCGATGGCCTTAACGATAGCGTCGCACTTTGACTTCGTGCGGCTTGCAATCATGATTTCGCTGAACACGTCCGTGTTCTTGGCTACTTTGTGGGCTGCAACTGTTGCAACACCACCTGCACCAATAATAAGTACTTTTCCCATTTATATGTTGAGTGTATTTGGTTTAATGAGTATAATAAGTTGGTTAGTTTAATGAGTATAATAAGTTTAATAAGTTTAGTGAGTTTGATAAGTAACTTTTTAACCCTCTAACCTCATTACTTATTAAAACTCTATGCTGCCTTTGACGATAATGCTTTCGTCTTTTCTGATTTCGAATAAGTGGCGCTTGTCGTTCTTGGCATCGATGTCGTGATAAATCTGAAGCTCATCACCGCAGTACGACTCAAGGCAGTAAGCCATTTCAATGCGACGGACGGGATGCGCCTTTAACTCGTTCGCATCAAAGAAGTCGAGCAAGAGTTCAATGTAGCGAATGGAGTTGACATGACCATTAATGTCAAGGTCGGAGTAGGCCGCTTTGTGAGTGTTTACTAAAGTGGGCGACTTCATACGCATACGTCCCATGGTTGGAATGGGCGAAGGCTCATCAGGTATAAGCGTATCGGAAAATCCACCATTGGGCAACTTCTCAAGGTCAGCGGGTTGGCGTGTTTGCGTGTCAATGAGAGCCCAAATACTGGTGGCGTGCCCGTATGCTGTGCCGTCAGGGCGAAGTATACTGAAGTGGCGGTCGGTGAATTGACGATAAAGGCGGTCAACCCATGTCTTGATGCTAAATGCGTCGCCCGAACATGGCATTTCGCTCATCTCGATAACCAAGCGCGACAGTACCCAAGCGTGGTGTAACTTTATCATTTGGGGGTAGCCAAATCCATGTTCGCCAGCGTGCAATGAGGCGCAACGAAGAATGAGGTTTCCCAAGTTGCCCCATGCCAAGTTGCCGCAATAGTCTTCGGTAAAGGGTTCGACCGTATAATCGTATTTACTCCATTTCTGCATAATATTATTGTTTATTGTATAGGCAAAATTACACATTAATAATATATAGGACAAATAAACGCTTGCTAAACTTTGGTTAAGGCTTTTTTATCTCAATTAGTCGAAGAGTTAGGCGCGTTCGTGGCGCATAACTCTTCGACTAATTGCAGTTTATCGTTCACTCTTCTTATTTATATCTTCCACCTTCACGACACGGAGACGGAGAATTTCTGCTTTATCGGCACCTGCTTTGAGTGTGCCACGAATGCCGTATTTGAGGTGGCCACCATAGTGGTTGAACTCAGCCGTTTGGTAACTCCATTGTGATACTTCGCTGCGTTGGTGATAGAGCCACCAGGGTTCGGAGAGCGTGTCGGGGAGCATACCTGTCTGCATCGCATCATTGTAACTCATAGAAGCAAAATTGCCATTGTACTGTGTGTCGCGAGAGCGAACCATGAAGTGATCGTCATTATAGAAGATGAAGAGACCAGGACCTTCGACGGAGGTGACAGCTTCAATGCGGTACTTGCCTGCGGGGAGATTTTCGGTGCGTTCCATTGAGAGTGACATGGGGCGATTTTCGTCCGTCTTTTTAAAGTAATAGACGATGCGGTTGTTGTTCTCTTCAAAGTCGTCATTATAGCTATAAAAGTCGCCGTCGTCGTTACAGTTGATAGCCTGCGTGATGTTCCAACCGTCGATGGCCAACTTATTGCGTGACTCATTCTCCATAAAGATGCCGTTGATGGTTTGGTTTTTAAGTCGCCATTCTGTTTTAGCTATTTTATGGTTGACACCCGACAGCACACCAAACACGGTAGCTGAGGTGGCCGAAAGGACGGCTATTATAATAAGTGTGACGGCAGTGGCAGAACTAAGCGGCTTCGTATTATTCGACTTGAGCAACATACGCAATGAGGCATAAAGCAAAATGCTTAGGCAAATAAGACCAGACACAAGAGCAAGCAAGCCATACCAAAACAAAGCGGGTGAAAACTGGATAAAACTCGCTAAATTGTCATTCATTGGTTGTTCGGCACTAGCCACGATAAAGGCAATGATACCAACGATAGTGGCCACGATGAAGGCACCCACAATAAAGATAACGAAGAGTCGCAGACAGAACACGATGATGTTGAGCAACGTGCGTAAGAAACTGCGGGCACCATTCTTAACCTTCGGTGAGCGAAGGTAATCATTCGTTCGGTTAACTCCGCGCATGAGTTCCTCGTTGAGCGTTTGAGGGTTGATAGGATCGCCCCTCATCTGCAAACGTTCCTCAGCAGTTGTGGCGGCAGGAATGATAGCCCAAGCAATGAGGTAGATAAAGCCCATTGTCGAAAAGCTGAACAGTGCTAACAACACCATAATAATACGCCAAGGTAGAGGGTCAGTTCCGCCAAAGTATTGACACAGACCAGACATGACACCCCCTAAGAGTTGATCCTGAGGGTCGCGATAGAGCTTGCGGCTGCTTTTGTGTGAGGTAGTAGCGGCATCAGGAGCTGGAGGAGGCGTAGCATGGACGCTTTGTTGCGCATCGCTCTCGTTTGTTGCCGTGCTTTCGTCCATTTGTTCAGGATTGCCGATACGCTGAATGATATCTCGCACATGTTCAATAGAGATAGCTTCAACGCCATTCGTTTTCAATTCGCTAAAGAGTTCGGCTACACGGTGTTCAATGTCGTCGGTTATTTCATCGCCGCCTTCGCGTTTGCTAAAGTAGCTGCGCATATTGTCAAGGTATTGCTCAAGCAATTTGCAAGCATCGTCATCAATGGCATACAAAGTGCCAAAGAGGTTGACAGTAATATTCTTTTTCATAGTGAGAGTAATTGTTGTTTGTGTTCATTTAATAATGTGTACTGAAATGAATAGTCCTTCGCTTTCAGCTTTAATAAGTGGTACTACTTCATTTCAATTTGTGGAGCCATGCCTTTTAATAAGCCAATGGTGCGAGCTAATTCATTCCATGCACCGTCTAATTCGTTTAGAAAAAGCAGTCCGTCGGGTGTTAAGGCGTAATACTTGCGTGGAGGACCTTGGGTCGATTCACGCCATTCGTAAGATAGAAGTCCGTCCTTCTTCAGACGGGTGAGCAAGGGGTAGAGTGTACCTTCAACTACTATCAAATCAGCGACTTTGAGACGAGTGATAATGTCATTCGCATAGCTGGCCTCGTGGCTCAGCAGCAGTAGTACACAATATTCAAGCATACCCTTGCGCATCTGTGATTTTGCGTTGTCTACATTCATAGAGATTGTGCTTTTAATCGTTTCTGCTGCAAATGTATGTAAAAGGTTAGTACTATGCAATACAAAGTACTATAGATCTTAAATATTTAACTTTCATTTAATTTTGGATAAACGAATAATTGCGTGGTCAACGTTTGCAGATTTATCCTTATAAAGGGGTAAGAAGAAGTTCAAAAGACTATGAAAAAATCTTTTTCTTATCTTTTTGCTATTTTATTCGTAGAAAAGGATACAAAATAAAAGATTTTATGTATTTTTGTGGTCGAAAAATAGGAAAGCTAACGTAAAAGTGTGCTTTTGCTATTTGGGGTGAAAAAAATACACCATTATACAATAGCAAACATCTAACGACTACTATACACAATTATGAACGCATTAGAAACAGTAGAACGCCTAAAGCAGCGTTTCCCTAACGAACCAGAGTACATTCAAGCCGTAAGCCAAGTGCTTGGCACCATTGAAGAGGAGTACAATCGTCACCCTGAGTTTGAACAAGCCAACCTCATCGAACGCTTGTGTATTCCAGATCGCATCATCACTTTCCGTGTAACTTGGGTGGACGATAAGGGACGCGTACAGGTGAATATGGGATATCGTGTACAACACAACAATGCCATTGGCCCGTACAAAGGCGGTATTCGTTTCCATGCCAGCGTAACTCCCTCCGTTCTGAAGTTCTTAGCTTTTGAGCAGACCTTTAAGAATGCGTTGACCACCTTACCTATGGGTGGTGCAAAGGGTGGTTCTGATTTCAACCCTCATGGTAAGAGCGATGCTGAAGTAATGCGTTTTTGCCAAGCTTTCATGAATGAGCTTTATCGCCACATTGGTCCTGATGAGGACGTTCCCGCAGGCGATATAGGCGTTGGTGGTCGTGAAGTAGGCTATATGTTTGGTCAATACAAGAAGTTGACCCACCAATTTGTTGGTGTCTTGACAGGCAAAGGCTTACAGTTTGGCGGTTCGTTGATTCGCCCTGAAGCTACAGGCTATGGTAATGTGTACTTCTTAGAGAGTATGTTGGCCACTCGTGGCATCGAATTGGCTGGCAAGCGCGTCTTAGTGAGCGGTTCGGGCAATGTAGCTCAGTATACGGTAGAGAAGTTGATTGAATTGGGAGCTGTGCCTGTTACCTTGTCCGATTCTAATGGTTACATTTACGATCCCGATGGTATTGATGCCGAAAAGTTAGCTTTCGTAATGGAGTTGAAGAACGAGAAGCGTGGTCGCATCAAGGAATATGCTGATAAGTATGGTGTGAAGTATGTAGAAGGTGCACGTCCTTGGGGCGAAAAGGCTGACATCGCTTTACCCTCAGCTACACAGGACGAAATAGAAGAGGCTGATGCACGTCAACTCGTGGCGAATGGCGTGATAGCTGTTAGCGAGGGTGCCAATATGCCTTCAACGCCTGAGGCTATCAAGATATTCCAAGAAGCAGGTTTGCTTTACGCTCCTGGCAAGGCTGCCAATGCGGGCGGTGTAGCCGTTTCGGGTTTGGAAATGAGCCAGAACTCAGAGCGCTTGAGCTGGACACGCGAACAGGTGGACGAACGCTTGAAGATGATCATGAACGACATTCACCAGAACTGCGTAAAGTATGGCACGCAGCCTGATGGTTACATCAACTATGTGCGTGGTGCTAACGTGGCAGGCTTCTTGAAGGTGGCCAAGGCTATGATGGCACAAGGCATTGTATAAGCTCTGTTATACTGTAAAGGATTAAATATGATTGATAAAAACGCGGTAGTGCGCAGTAATAGCGTGCTATCGCGTTTTGTTTGTATGGTAAGATTTGAAAAAGTTTATAGCTCATACAATTCAAGCTTTCTCTAAAAAAAGGATACTCATAATCCTTTTTTAGAGAAAACTTGAGTCATACAATTGTACGCAAAGCTTGATTAGTAGAACTATACTGATACGTACGAATAATGCCGCAAAGTCCTTCTACGCCCTTTCGCATATCTATGCCTTGAGAATAGAGATGGTAGATGTTATTTTCGTTCCCGACGGCACCGATGTCTTTGACACGCTCTATATCGGCTGCGAGAAGTTCCCATAGCACGATTTATACCCAATTGCTATTGGTGGAGTGAGATAATTATGCAAAAGATGAATTAGATGATAAAAATGTTGTGTATTTGCGATAAGTATAATTAAATATGACATTACTATATATTTTGAGAGTATCGTTTATTTTTATTTCTTCAGCATTTTTCTTCAGTTGTACATGTCCTGAAGATAAGATTCGGGAAGATATGAAAATAAAGGAAAGTGCTTTCCTAAGTTCAATTTCTGACTACCATATAGTTAAATCATCTGTTTATATATACAAGGTAGGTGAAAATACAAACTTCTTGGCTAATGAAAAAATCCAAGAAATAGCTTTTAAATAAAGGTGAAGCAAATAGAAGTCGCCAAAAGGCAAATATGCAAAGAATTTCTACAACTTTTGACAACGACTTTAATCCTAATTGGTCAAAGATTTGCAAGAAATGAAGATTCATCTACCCCAAATGTAAATGTCTTAAAAAACGCAGCCAAATTGAATAAATATAGTATTATATGCTATATTCTAAATATTATTTTGTATCTTAGTGGCAAAATGAGAAAAATGAAGTTGAACAGAATAAAAACAGTCTTGGTCGAAAAGGATTTATCACAGAAATGGCTTGCGGAGCAACTTGGAAAAAGTTTTAGTACGATAAATGCTTATTGTTGTAACAGACAGCAACCCAATTTAGATACATTATACAAGATTGCAAAATTGCTATCTGTAGAATTAAAAGACTTGATTGTTGACAAAACTATAGAAGAAAATGTTGAATGATGTTTTAAGGTAAAGTAGAAATAATAAGCCCTTATGGAAAACGTATTTAGAGATTATGGTAGATTTGAAAACGAATCCAACAATCAAATCATCTGTTTAAATGTAACACGCACCTATTTATTGTGTAAAAGACCCAGTTTGTATGAATGTGTAAGAAAGTATTGGAGATTGAATGGGGAACGAGCTAAAAAGGCAGAATACGTTTTTGCCATTTGTTCTGGTTACATCGTAGGGGTATTTAAGCCAACCCATTGGTTCCTTACAGATTCAAATGAATATGTAGGTCGATGGGAATTTGAAGGTGTAGAGATTTCGGACTCTCCGTATTTACATATGGATATTTCTCAACTTGTAGGAAAAAGACAAAATCCAGTATCATACATTAATATGTAATCATCATGAGAAAAGAACAATTACTTAACATATACGAAGATAATGGGTTATATGGAGCAAAAGACCAAAATGGACAGATTGTTATTACCGCACAATATACGGAAATGTATCAATTTAGTTGTGGACTTTCATTGGTTAGAAATAGTCAATATCAGTATGCTTACATTGACTACGATAATAATATGGTTATTCCATTTGGTGTATATTCTTGGTGCGAACCTAGGTTTGTTTGTGGCTATGCCAGAGTGTTAAAAGATAAATGGGGTATCATAAATACAAGAGGAGATTTAATTATCCCATTAAAATACGATAAAATATGGGCATTAAACGAAGAATACTTGTGTTCCATAAAAGCATATGATGGTACACAAGAAACAAGTATCAACCTGTTAAAGCTAACATCAAACAACATGCTATTAGACGGACTTACCTATATAGCAACATATTCAGTAAACGATTTTAAAGAGCTGTCTAATTGCAGTCATGTATACATTAAAAAAGATATAGAAACCAACCAATTATTTTTCACTTATGGAACAAATATTGGTGCTGTAGCTATAAATTCTATTCCCAAAGAACCAATGTTTTCAATTGTCAGCAATAGCAACGGAAAGATATTTGTTTTACTCACAGAAAAATGCGATGTAGGAAAGACCTCATTTCCACCTTCATCTATAGAAATAAATGATGACAGTAACAAAAAAGGAAAGAAACTGGCTTCAAATTATCATAAAACTTCATTTTGGGATTATGAAAACGAGAAAATGAATGATTACGATAATTGGAGTGACCCTTTTGGTGACGAGAGAGCGTTTTATGACGGTTGGTCTAGAGAGGACGTAGAATCAGGTTTGGCTGATGCCTATGAATAAATAAAAAGAATACATTAGTGTCCGTTAAGACTGAAGGTCTTATTTGTTCAGATGGGACTACATAAAAGGAACCGACTGATTTTAGGCTAAAGCCCAAGGTCAGTCGGATTGTCATTTTCCACAACTCTGTGCAATCATCATTCCTATACCTCCAGCAACCACAAAGATACCAATCGTGAAGAAGAACCAGAAGAACCACTGGGCATAGTAACCAAGGTAACAACCATTATATTCCTTGTAGCGTTCACGGACTTTCTTCCGTTCATCAGCAAACATGGAATTGACCTCACGGATATGCATCTGCATCTCTGAGTTCATCCATTGGCGTTCTTTGGCAAACAGTTCTTGAATCTTCTGCCAGTCAGCATCATTGACATTTACTGTCACCTTTAATTTTGTGGGAGCATTTTCCAAGACTTTGTCTATGTGCTGATTGATGGTATCAACCTTTTTGCTGATAGTAGTCACAGCACCACCTAATTTGGCTTCCGCACGTTGATACTGCTGAATGGCAGATTCCAGTTCAAGTGTGGCATTGATGAAGGTTTTAACATTAACATGTATGCCATAAATGCCAACCAAACCTTTGCTGAACAAAGGGCGTTAAGACATGAAAACTCTATTTCTTTGATTTGAGTGGTCAAAAATAGCTTACCTTCTTAAGAGAAGCTTTCATTATGTCAGTCAAAGGGAAAACATTGATTTGTAAGAATCAAACATATATCCTTGATTTTGTATGATAAACACACGCCTCCATAAAGGTCAATACGTTCTTGGTTGTATAGATATTCTCTTCTAATAGAGTCAGACGTTCCAATAGTCCCTCTATAGGCTCCAACTTTTGGAGCAATGTTTCTATGGCGGTCACTCTGTCATTGAGTCGTTCCATAAATATTGTTCGATTGTTCAACATCGTTGTGCTCTTATTTTGATTGACAATAGTATTTTTAATGAACTCCTTGATCTTACAAATACTAAATATGAAATAGTTATGAATTAATGAAGCGGAACACTGCCTAATCACTCTTTCCTATACGCCTTTGTCTTGCGCCCAACGCAGGATGAAGGCTTTTCTTTTTTCAGCGGTATGCTCTGCCTTCAGCATTTCCTTCACTGCGCTCTTCGCACCTTTGGCTTTTGCAATCTCTTAGGCGTGAGAGTCTATCACATAAGGTAGCCAATCCCGATTTTCAAAGGAGTAAGGTATGGTGCACCGCCTTTTCTGCACTTTATGCATCTTTCCTATGCTGTTATCTGGTAGCTTGCTCTATCGTCCTATACAATGTCTGTGGACGAATCGGCTTTTATTGGAGTCTTTTCAATACGGCCTGCATGAGATGCTTACTGACCAGCTTTCCCATTCGGCGTAGATGCCTCTTGCGCACACGCTCGTCAAAATATGTCACGTTTGTTCGTTTTTTTGCTGCGGTTAAACACTTGATTATCAATGCTGTACGACGAAACGTGCAAAGCGCATGCAAAAGAATATTAGCGCAAATGACAAATTTTATAGCGTATTTTTGAAATACGCAAGACAAAGTACTATATAGAGCTGTGAGCAAAAAAGCAAAATTAATCGTTTATGACAAGAATTCCTGTGAACTACGAATTGTTTAGAAGAAGCATGTATGTTTCAAAGGCATGGCAGGCGCATTCATCTTTCACCCCCGAGGAGGTGGCCCATGTCACCATGCTAAACAAACGGGTGGCGGAACTTACAGAATGTTCGCTCGAAGATGCTGTGGCTGAGGCATTGCGTGCGGGACGAAGATACCAAGATAGGAAATCTGCTTTTCTACGCCGATACATTATAAAGGGCACTGTAAGTTTGGGATTGGGTATAAAAGAAACGTTAAAGTCCTGTCCCGATCACTGCCACTATCCCGACGAAGCGTGCAAACTTAACCACGCAGGTAGCAAATATTGCTTGGACGAGATGTTAAGAACCCAGCGCCAAGTCACAACCGTCATTCTGCACGATAACCACTTCCGCAAGTGCGAGGACCAACTGCGTAGCGAAGCAGCTGACTGGGGGCACACCATGTTAGAGTCCGATAACGACTTGAATGATGAATGGAAAGAGCTGCGTCAGCAGTACCACCTGCCAATCTGTTGGTCATTTATGGACTTGATGGAAGATTTCACAGTGGACGAAATTATGTGCATTACGCCAGACCTGTTTTGGATGGACGTTAATCATGCGTACTAATACTTACTTAACACAATCAAATAACATGACAAACAACAATCCAGTAGTGTTCGACCCCCAAAATCAGTGGGCGGAGGAGTTAGGAGCCTCATTTATAGGCAGTATGGCAGTAATCTATTTTCGCGATCATTGGTATTCTCCACAGCTCGATTACTTGAAGCGAGAAGAGGCCATACAGAATTGTAAAGACTATTGTTGCTTGATGCGTAGTATGGGGTACGTGGCATTTGTAGGCTGTTCGAGCGACGATGACGAACCGTCAACGGTTATTGTATGTAATGTACCGATAGATTTGTTGTTTGGCACCTGTACAGCATTCGATGGCTATGTGATATCGTATCATACCCCGTGCAATAACAGCGTTAAAGTCGTGTCATGGTCGTTGAACCTTAAAACTGTGCCTGGTGAGCCTTTGCAGCAGAGGTCGTATGAGCATTTGGAAACGAAATATAAATACAAGGATTGGGACATTGACGACTTCCTTTCTTTGTCAAGAGATTTATCGCAGTGCACTAAACGTGGCAATGAGTTCTGCATAAACGATATTGCAATTCTTTCGGGGCGTATAGAAGAGGTGGTGCAACAGCATTGGCCCGATAAGGACGAAGATGCGGTGAAGTCGCTTTATGCCCAAGCACTCAATAACTTGCAGTCGCATCGCGATGAGTTGCGCCGTAGTCTGAGTAAGCCAATCAACGACTTGATAGACGAGGGGTTGATTGACCCTGAACCAAAAACAGGGGGAGATGAGGACGAAATGGAAGATTAGAAGTTAAGGAACGAATTAACGTAAGCATCCCACGCAGGCCGTATTGGAGTCTTTTCAATACGGCCTGCATGGGATGCTTACGAATAATTTGCTACTCTATTACAAAATCTTTTTAGAAAGTTGGAAGTCAATAAACGCTTGCTGTCCTTTACAGTAATTGATAAGTTGATTGAACGTATAGTCGTGTGATAGCAGAGGAGCGTTGCCAATGAGTACGAGGTGCTTGCGCGCACGCGTCATGGCCACGTTGAGCTTGCGGTCAATCACTTGGTGAGTACGTTCGTCAACGTATTCGTTGTTGGTAAGGAAGAGCAACTGATATTTATGCTTAGCCGTGAAACTATAGATGATATAGTCGCGCTGGCTACCTTGGTAACGTTCAACGGTGTCGATCGTGATGTCGTGCAGTTGCGGAATGCCCAGGCGGTCGATGGCAGCACGCACGGTAGCAATTTGATTGCGGTAAGGCACAATGATACCCAACGTTTTCAGTACATCAAAATCGTTGCATTTTTGGTAGATGTATTGTGCCAATTGAGCAGCAATATTGGCCTCGATAACGTTCACTTTAGGAGGTTCCATCTCATTCAGGTCATCACTAAGAGGATAGGAGATGAAGGCTACGCGATTGTGGTGTAAGGCCATGTCTTTCCAATCTACGTGAGGACTGTTGGCTCGTGGTGTAGCTTCTGTTTGATGAGGAAGTGGCACTTCGCACAAGGCATCATTGTAAAAGTTGAGGCTGGGGAAGTAGGCAATGTCGTGGTGCATACGCCCTTGGTGGGTGAGCATGTGACAGACTTGCTCGTTGCGCGAGCCGTCTTCGTTAAATCCGTAAAGGTCGAGCAGACGCTCAAATAGAGAGAGACGACAATTATGAAGACTGATAGCATTCAGTTGCGGGTCTTTTACGTCAGACTCTTCTGCGCTTTGTTGCACAACGGCGGGTAACTGCTTCTCATCGCCAATGAGTACAAAGCGCTTGATAGCACATTCATCGTTGTGTGTGGCACAGAGCAAAGGGAGCAAGTGTGGCTCAAGAATTTGTGAAGCCTCGTCGATAATGGCAAGACTAAATTGCTTGAGTTCAAAAAGAGGTAAAGCAGCACTTAATGCAGTGGTCGTGCCACAAAATACGCGCGTTTGCTTTATCAGATTGATAACCAATTGCTTGTTGGGGTGCTCCATCTGATTAATGCGCTCGCTCAGTAGGTACGGGCGATAAGCTTTCTCACAACTATAATCACTACCCAAGCGTATAAAGTCGATGCCTTCTTCCACTAACTTGCTACAGATCTCGTCCACAGCGCGATTGGTGTAGGAAAGTAGGAGCACGTTGGTGTTGGCGTGAAGCAACTCTTCGGTGAGAATGTTTTTCATGCCGTAGGAAGTCTTACCAGTGCCTGGAGGGCCAATGACGATGTAAATGTCTTCAGCCTGTAACGCATTTTCAACCAATTGGTTGAATTCAGCGTTGCCATAGTCTCCTTGGCGAGCCTTGAGCGGTTCGATAGAGGGTTGGCGTTGGCCTAACAAAAGGTCGCGACGCGATTGGGGAGCAGACAGAAAGGCGTGTAGCCCACGATACTGTGCATTGTACGAAGACTCCATAAAGTCGTGTTCAATGGCCCACACTTTGGTGTGGTAATGGTCGAACACGTTGCGGGAAGTCTGTGCGTTGCGCAAGCGGACGGTCACCTTGTCAGTATGAATGTCGGTGAGCGTGCCACGGAACACCAGCGTAGCGGTAGCATCAGGCTGCTCGTAAGCAGTGTAAGGATAGAAAAGTACGATGTCGCCCTCGCGGAAGTTGGAGAGGTCGGCATCAATAGTAGTACTTTGGGTCGTGTCGAATGTAAAATGAACGTCTTCAATCTTTCCCTCATCGTTGACGATGGGGTGAATGCTTAATTGTTCATATATGTTGCCAGCTTCGCGTTTGTCCTCGATGGTAGTGTTCCACGTAGCTGCAAAGCCTGAGTTCTCTTTCGTACGATTGCCAATGCGTGAGAGGGCGTGTTCGTTGGCAACAAACTGCATGAAACGGAAGTAATAACTGCGCTCTAATGAAGAAGCACGATGTATGGGGGCAAGTAGTTCCTCCAATTGTGGCCGTTTGTAGCGTTGCCATAGTGTACCGTTGGCATACGGATATATCTGTTCGGGCGTAAGCGTCTCAAGACGGCGTAGTCCACCGCGCGTAAACCAGTCCTCACTATAAGCCAAAATGTTGCGCAACTTAAAAGCCTCGAAAAGGAGTTTGGGAGCGGAAGTGGCAAGGTCAAGTCCGTCACGGTAGCGCGAGTAAAGTAAGAAGGCTTGCATCTCGTCAGCACGAAGTTGCTTGTAGTCGTAATGGAGCAACGCACGATAGAGCAGCATCTGTATGTAATGTGGCTCTTGCTTGCCTGCGTATTCCTCTTTTCCCTTGCCCGGTAGCCATTTACACTTGCCCGACTTCTGTTCAATGATAGTGCGGTAGTTGAGGTCAAGAAAGTCCATACGTCCTTGCAGACCGAGCGTGTCAGAGAAGAAAGTCGGTTCGAGTATTACTTCTTCAGATTGAAATGATTGGTCAGTTTGTTGTTCAAAATCATTCGCCATGATATGACGAATATTCTCTTTCTGTTGTTGCGCCATTTGGTGAAACTCATTGCCCATTTCGTTGCACGTAGCAATGGCGAGTGCATTTTGCTTAAAGAAAGAGCGTATGCTATCAGCGTATGAAATGTCCTTCTTATAGGCCACCTCGTCTAATAATTGTCCAGCAAAGTTACCTAATAAGATGGGTTGCGTAGCCGTATAAGGACTGATACGGCGTAGTAATTCCGTCCAAGGAGAGCGTCCTACGGCATCGAAACAACCTGCAACGGACGTAACGTTAACAAGGTAGTCGGGGGCATAGATGATGAGTTCGGGGAGCAGTGTGCCATCGTGGTCGGTACGTGGACGGATTAGATTGATGTGTTCGCCCTCTACCATAATACGACGTAAGTAGCTGCGGTCGCCAGGTAGGTAAGGACTACTTTTGATATAGTTGATGCACACTTCGGTGGCATCGTCCTCACGCGTAGCATAAATGTAAGTATCGTCCCAACGAAGGATAGTGCATTTAATGTAGCTCAACTCTTTGCCGATACTATCCTTAATCCTTCGGGGTAAAATACGCTCATAGGTTAGAGAAAAAAAGCCTTGAAGTTGTGCAGGGATGGGAGCATCGTATATGAGAGAGATGAATTGGGCTATGGCTTTAAGGTCTTGCGACCATGCTTTTTGTAATTCTTCGTCAGTAGTAGCGGTAAGGTCACTCAGTCGTACGCGGGCATCGTTTATGGCAAATGAGAGACTGCGGTCGTTTTGACTGATCTGGTGCTTTTTAATGAGATAGTCAATTTTAGCATATAGTCCACTTAGCTTAATCGTTACATCAGTTAATTGCTGTTCAACCGCGATATTGAGTATGCTTCGCAAGATGTCATAGCGCTTGCGTACTTCAAGTTGTGGATTGATACGTGTCAGTGTAGCGAAGAGTTCTTGTGCTGTTTCGAGTAATGGGGCTTTAAGGTTCATGTGGGAAATATGCTAATGTGTTTTAATGTGCTAATGGTTAGTTACACATTCTTTCAAGTTCTTCAACGGCTTGAATGAGTTCTTGGTGAAAGGTGGCGTGGTTGCGTAAGAAGTTGGTGTTGCCGTGTGAGAGGAGTTGATAAAGTTCAGCGTTCATCTCGTCAACGTAGGAGGCTATGGCATATTCAATATCGTCTTTTTGCCAGTCCATGGTGGAGTGGGCAAAGACGCGTTCTTTCTGGTGAAAGAAGCAATAGGCCGTTTCGATGCTGTCGCGTGTAATCATTCGTTGTATCCTTTGGGGCGCATTTGCTTTTGCTCAAGACTATAGACGTAGCCGTGTTGCGCCAGATAAGCAATAATATCTTGTGGCTCGCGATTGAAGGCATAGCAAAGTGACTCAAGAGAGTCGAATTCTTCATCGCGTAGTAACATATTAATGGTCGACACTAATATGGCAGGGTCGGAAGGTAGAAAGTCCATGTTCTTTTGAGGGATTAGTTGGTGTGCCACATTTGCCATGCAGCATCGGCTTGCAGGTGTAGCATCTCAAGTCCGTTCTTAACGACGGCTCCTTGTGCTGCTCCGCGCTTCATGAAAAGCGTTTCGAGAGGGTTGTATACTAAATCGTATAATAAGTGGTCGGGGGTGAGCAATTCGTATGGGATAGCGGGGCAAGCGTCTACTTTAGGATACATGCCTACGGGCGAACAATTGACAATGACTTTATAATCGTTCATCACTTCGGGGGTGAGCTGTTCGTAAGTCAAGCGACCCAGTGTAGCAGTGCGACTAACGTAGGTAGGTTCTATGCCCATTTGTTTAAGACCGTGCATAACAGCCTTTGAAGCACCACCTGTACCTAATACTAAAGCACGCTTGTGTACCTCAGGGCGTAGCAAGGGACGGATAGAGTCGCTAAACCCTATGACATCGGAGTTACAACCATGTAACACGAGTTTTCCATGATCCGTATGTTGTGCGCAAACTACGTTGACTGCCCCTATGGCTTCAGCCTCAGGTGAAAGGCTCGTTAGATAGGGCATAACGGCTTGTTTGTAGGGTATGGTTACGTTAAAGCCTATTAAGTTGGGTTGTGCCATGAGATGTTGCATGGCTTCTTCTATGTTGTCGAATTCAAAGTTACGATATTCGGCATCAATGTGTTCACGCTCAAATTTATCAGCGAAGTAACGTGCAGAAAAGCTGTGGCCGAGCGGATAGCCTAAAAGTCCGTATAGTTGCATGAGGTGGAAAATGTGCGAATGTTTGGGGAATGTGCAAATGTGAGAATGTGCAAATGTGCAAATGCTTGGGAAATGTGCGGATGCTTGGGAAATGTGCAAATGCTTGGGAAATGTGCGGATGTTTGGGAAATGTGTGGATGTGTTGATGTGCTTACGCTGAACAATTAGAACATTATTCAATCATTCGCACATTTGCACATTTGCACATTTGCACATTTCCCAAGCATTTGCACATTCCCCAATCATTTGCACATTCCCCATGGGGCTATTCTTCCGAAAAGTCCTTCATAATCTGTCGATACGAAGCGTAGAGTCGGGTGCGTGAAACGAAGCCAACAAAGGTGTTGTCAGACTTTACGACGGGCAAGGTGCCTGCATCGCAACGAGCAAACTTATCCATGACGGTTTGCATATTGTCGCCAGTGTAAAGAATAACTTCAGGTTGCTGCATGAGTTGTTTAGCTTTGTACATACGATACAACTCGCTTCGGAATATAATCTTTCTAATTTTATTGACGTTGATAACGCCTAACATGCCTCCCTTGATGTCGACTACGGCAAAGTGGAGCGACTTGCTCGTTGACACGGCTTGTACGATTTGCCCTAAAAACATGTTGGGGTGGAGTTGGGGACGCTCTTTGTCGATAATGGCATCGAGCGACATAAGGGTGAGGATAGATTGGTCTTTGTGGTGAGTGAGCAATTCTCCCTTACGTGCCAAACGCATGGCATAAATGCTATGCTTTTCGAAGGCATGAATGGTAAGATAAGAGGCTACAGACACAATCATTAGGGGTATGAATAGTTGGTAGCCACCCGTGAGTTCAGCAATGAGAAATACACCTGTCAGAGGGGCATGGAATACACCGCTCATAACGCCCGCCATGCCTAAAAGGGCATAGTTCGTTTCGGGTACACTAATGTCCCAAAGGCCGTAGACGTTCCAAAGGCGCGAAAAGACGAAGCCGCCAATACAGCCTAAGAATAGGCTAGGTGCAAACGTACCACCACAACCGCCACCGCCATTGGTAGCCGTCGTAGCAAATACTTTAAACACAATGATAAGGCCTAAGTAAACTAACAACAATTCGGGGTGCCCATAGAAGAGTGAATTGTTGAGCACGTTGTTGGCTTCAGCCTCTGTTTGACTATTTAATAGGATAGAAATAGTGCTGTAGCCTTCGCCATAGAGTGGGGGAAAGAAGTAAATGAGCAAGGCCAAGACTAATCCACCCAAGGCTAACTTCTTATACATATTGTTGAGTCGTCCGAACACTTGTTCAAACCAGTTCATAACACGTGTGAAGTAAAGCGAGATGAAACCGCAACAGATGCCTAACAGAACGGCTGTCGGAACTCGGTTGACTTCAAAGGGACTGTTTAGCGTGAAATCAAACATAGGACTCATTCCTGTCCAAGCATAGGTGATGCAAGTGGCCGTAAGGCAGCTAACGAGCAGTGGAAGTAGTGAGGCCATGGTGAGGTCGACCATGAGCACTTCAAGCGTAAACATAAGGCCAGCAATGGGAGCCTTGAAAATGCCTGCGACTGCTCCAGAAGCGCCACACCCAATGAGCAACATCATGGTCTTGTGGTCAAGTTGGAACATTTGTCCCAATCGGCTACCAATGGCAGAACCTGTAAGAACAATAGGCGACTCTGCACCCACAGAACCACCAAAACCAATGGTAAGAGCTGAGGCGACTACGCTCGACCAACAGTTGTGCTTGCGAATGTTGCCCTGTCGGCGTGATAGGGCGTAAAGTATCTTAGTTACACCATGACCTATGTCGTCGCGTACGATGTATTTGATGAATAGAGCAGTAAGGTAGATGCCGACTACAGGGTAGATAAGGAATAGCCAGTTGGCGTGGGTTACGTCAAATTGTGAGGTGAGCATGAACTCTATCTCATGAATGAACAATTTCAGTAACTGAGCAGCAATGGCTGAACCCAGTCCTACGAGTAAGGCCAAGATCAGGGTGAATTGCTTTTTGCTCAAGTGCTTTGAAATCCAAATGCCAAGCTTGCGCTTCCACTTATTATTGCTCTTAATAGTGGCATAGGCGCGTCCGTTATTTGAGGGGGTCTCGTCCTCTTCTTGATAGCCAAATGTAGTGCTTATGGCTTGCGCCTGCATATAGTTGTCTTCAGACATACAGATGTTAAGTTGTGGTTTATTGTGTTATTTTGAATTGTGTAAATTGCAATTCAAAACTTTTTGTAAATAATTGTTGCTAATTTCGTAAAAAAAAAGGAAATAGCAAAGTGTTTTCGAAGACATTATCTTAAGATAACAAAATAAGGGTTCTGTAAAGTATCATGTGGGTAAGGTTGTTCTTGCACACATATATGTATAAATTGCAGTTTATCTGCCTAATTGGGGGGCGGGTTTTCAACCCGCGGCAGCAGATCAGTTCGCCTAACTGAAAAGTAGAAGTATTATAAAAAAGAGTAAACTCTCAAATGAAAGTTTACTCTTTAAACGAGGTACCCAGCAGATTCGAACTGCTGTACACGGTTTTGCAGACCGCTACCTAGCCACTCGGTCAGGGTACCAAAATTATTGAATGTGCGGTGTGTACGGGACTCGAACCCGTGACCCCATGCGTGACAGGCATGTATTCTAACCAGCTGAACTAACACACCATTCAACTTCTTTTATGTATTTGCTCTCGTTGTGTATCGTTGTTTCCCGATTGCGAGTGCAAAGGTACGACTTTTTTGTGAAGTACCAAATGTTTTACTACTTTTTTTTAAAAAATCTTCAAGAGAAGTGCAATTTCTTCGTATTTGCCCTTATTGTAGTGCCAATCGGGCAGTTTCGCAATCATTTTATAGTTGGCCTTTTCGAAGAGTTGCATAGAAGGTGTGTTGTGTGGCGAAACGTAGGCATGTAGTGAATGGATGCGTAGCCTTTCGACTGCAAATTTTTCGATTAGTTGAAGCGCTTTTGTACCATATCCTTTCCCTCTATGTTCTTTGAGCAGCGTGATTCCCACTTCAGCTCTTGCGGCCAAAGCATTGTAGTTGGTTAAGTCGATAAGGCCTATGGGACGTGATGTACTGTTCGTTTTGTCGGGTGCAATGTCAATGGCTAAGCGCAATTGTCCACATTCATGAATGGTGGCTGCTTCGGCTATGTACTTCTTTAATACGTAGTGCGAGAAGGGGCCGTCAGCGTTAGAACAGTTCCAAAGGTCTTCATTGTTTTCGATAGAGTAGAGTAGTTCCAAATCTTCAGGCTCAAGGGGACGTAGTAGCATAATGAATCGTCGTATTAATTAAGTAGTTGTTCAAAATATTTTTTTAACACCTACTTATTCATAATGTTTTGGCCAGCAAAAGACGAATCCTGCGAGCGTAATCAGTAAGCAGAACAAGGCACTTGTGCTATTGGCTAATCCGTAGTAAGTAATAAGGTTGACGATGATGCTGAAAGCCAAGATAGAGGTACGCAGCAAGTTCCAGTTGCGCAGTCCGTTAGTTTTGTTTGAAATGCTGTTGCGTACTTTCTTTGTAGCAAAAAGTCGTAGACTGCCCCAAGTGCATGTGAGTGTTAGTACGATGCAAAGTAGGTTGAGCATATATTCCGTCTGTGCGTTGGCCGTTACGTATCCGATAGGCAGTAGGTCGTTTTCGCATAAAAGGGCAAAGATGGTTACTGCAGCCCATACACTTATATATAAGGTACGTGCCAGTATTAAGTCTTTGCTTGAAGTAGTATGGTTGGTCATGTCTGTTGTTATATTTCTTTATTTTAAAGGAGTACGTCCAAGAATGGAGCGTCCAAGGGTTACTTCGTCCGTATATTCAAGGTCATCGCCTACGCTAACCCCTCTGGCAAGCACTGATAGCTTGACTTTCGTGTCGGCTAAACGTCTTGAAATGTAGAAGTTTGTCGTATCGCCCTCCATGGTAGGGTTAAGTGCTAAAATAATCTCATTGATAGAGCCTTCTTCCACTCGTTTAAAGAGAGAATCCAATTCGAGATTAGAAGGGCCGATGCCGTCCATTGGTGAGATAACACCTCCAAGCACGTGATAAAGTCCGTGATATTGCCCCGTGTTCTCTATCGACATTACGCTATGAATGTTTTCAACCACACAGATTGTTGTTCGGTCACGTTGCGTATTGCTACAGATGTCGCACACTTCTGTGTCGGAGATGTTGTGGCAAACTTTGCAGTGTTTTACATCATCGCATAAGTGCGTTAGGCTATTGCTAAAATTATGAACGGTATCTTTATTTTGTGCTAGTAAGTAGAGTGCGTAGCGCAAAGCTGTTTTACGTCCCACTCCGGGCAGTCGTGTCAATTCTTGCACGGCATGTTCTAAGAGTTTAGACGGATATTGTTCATTTATCATTGTGTGTGCAAAGATAGTGCAAGGCGAGCGCAATGAAAAGAAAAAACGCGTTTTTTATTTTCATTGCCGAGCCGCCGCCTATCTTATGTAAAGATAGTGCAAGGCGAGCGCAATGAAAAGAAAAAAAAGGCTCTATAACGAATCGTATGCGTAATATTGCGTTTAATGATATGGATAAACTGCAATTTATCTGCCTAATTGGGGGGGCGGATCCTCACCTGGGGGCGACGCGTCCCCGAGGCTGCTGATAAAATAGCGTTTTATAGAGTTAAAGTCTTCCTTTTCGAGCTTTTTTAGGCTCGTATGGGAGACTT
>OBRR01000017.1_pt1 | contig 51736 bp, 46 predicted proteins | sample 1494901 | NCBI WGS metagenome assembly OBRR01 (sample SAMEA3360689, study PRJEB22359) | human gut metagenome | biome: ENVO:urban biome; feature: ENVO:human-associated habitat; material: ENVO:feces | place: Bangladesh | collected 2011
GCCTAATTGGGGGGCGGGTTTGTAACCCGCGGCAGCAGCATGCTTTGAACATCTATTTACTGTCGGATTTAACAAGGGCGGGCTGAATCCGAAACCTGAGTTAATGAAAGAGATTAACGAAAAGATTAATGGAAAAGATTAACGAAAAGATTAATGGAAAAGATTAATGAAAAAGATTAATGTTCGATTAATGAAACATTAATGTTCAAAAACCTAAGCGCGAAGCGCGCCTTAATGTTCATTCCTGTCTGTTCAACAAAATACGATAAAAAAGTATAATCTTCTATAGTAAGATTATACATTGACATATTTAGGCTAAAAATCAAGTATCTATGCGATTAACAAAGAAATATTTGTTAAAATTCTCGGCATAATTTTGCAAAAAGCCGCAAAAAATCGGGGTAAAGACGATAATAAATGAAAGAAAAACCGTATTTTTGTACTGAAATGACTATCTTACTATAGAAGATACTACATGTGCTGACTGATTTATGAGGCTACAATGTAGCAATGGAGTAAGGATTTCAAGTCCAATTTAAACATTTTTCCTCCTTTGTTGAAAACGGAGGTATCAAAAATGTGACCTTATGAAAAATGTTATTGTAAGACAGGCATGGCCATCACAGGTGATGGCAGCCAACAGTGACATAAAGTAGATAAAGAAAATGACGCAGGTTAGCTCGCTTTCTTCCTCTACAGCCGACGTAAACGATCTATATCACGACAAGCGTTTACCAAAGGGCATCCACATAATCGGGGCTGATGATGAATCGGTTTCGAAAGTGGGAGGAATACCCAAAAACGAAGAAGAAAACAGGCACACAGAACAGGAACTTCCTTGGGGATACATCTTTATACAGCACATGTCTGCCGAGAAGTTTGAGGAGAAACTGGAAACACGAAAACTTGAAGGCGATTTCAAGCCCAAGTGCTTCATCCACCGCACCATTCGATATAAGAAAAAGCCGAATGGAAAGGGTGTTATGAAAGAAGAAAAGCCCTCGGTGAGCGGTCTCGTATTTTTGCAAGGCAGAACAGAACAGTTAAAGTCTTTTTTGATACATAATTTTCCACAATACTTTTTGGTAAACGATTGCTGCACAGGCAAGCCAGCCGTTATTGCAGACAGCAAGATGCGTCCCTTCATGAAAATAATGAGAGACGAGCCAGAACGAGTGACATTTCTACGCGATCCTTTCGTGAAGTTTGCAAGAGACCACGTGAAACTGCGTGTGCTAACAGGTATCTTAGCTGGACAAGAAGGTTATGTGGTACGCATACTGCGTGACCGCCAGCTTGTGATGGACTTTGGCGGCAATGCCATCGCCATCTGCGATGTACATAACGAGGACTTCCAAATTGCCGAATAGTGTTGCCACAACACTATCGTTAAACAGATGAAACGACTTCTTCTTTTTTTCCGACAGACCATAGAGCAAGCCACTGTAGAAGCTCGCTTTGACATGGCGCATAACCGTACAGTAGCAATCCGTAGCTTTGAACTATTTTATAGCAAAGATAGTACCAACCGAATGCAAAAAGCCAAGCTTGCTTGAGATTTTTGCTGAGGTGCAGCCTATCTTATACAAAGATGAGCTACCGTTTAATGAACTCTCTACAGATTTATTTATCTATTCCCTACCCTCAAATCATCCAATGAAGAGATAGCGCATCGCAACATCCGTCAGGGGCGTGTAAACATGGTGAACGCCATGAAGCAGATAGCCGAAAGATGCGACCTGTAACTTACGCTGACACTACCCTCTTGGAGCAAGATTTCGGTTTCAAGCCAAACACAACGTTGAAAGAAGGATTGCGCCACTTTGCAATGTGGTATGCAAAATATTATAAAACAACAAAAAACAAATAATAAAGATATAAGACTATGAGCATTTTCGCAGGTAAGACCCTTATGATTACTGGCGGCACAGGTTCCTTTGGTAATGCAGTTCTGAATCGTTTTCTTCGTACCGACATCGGTGAAATCCGTATTTTCTCACGTGATGAGAAGAAACAGGATGACATGCGGCATGAATATCAAGTAAAGTATCCTGATGTGGCTAACAAGATTAAGTTCTTTATTGGAGATGTACGTAGCTTGCAATCATGCCGTAACGCTATGCCTGGTGTAGATTATATCTTCCATGCAGCTGCCTTGAAGCAGGTGCCTTCATGCGAGTTCTTCCCTATGGAAGCTGTAAAGACTAACGTTATTGGTACAGATAATGTGCTCACTGCTGCCATTGAGGCTGGTGTAGGTGCTGTTATCTGTCTTTCTACAGATAAAGCTGCTTACCCAATCAATGCAATGGGTATCACCAAGGCTATTGAGGAGAAGATTGCTGTGGCAAAGAGCCGCTACTCAGGCAAGACCAAGATTTGCTGCACACGTTATGGTAACGTGATGTGCTCACGTGGTTCAGTAATTCCCTTGTGGATAGATCAAATCCGCAATGGCAACCCAATCACCTTGACCGAACCCAAGATGACACGTTTCATCATGTCATTGGAAGAGGCTGTTGACCTCGTTCTCTTTGCTTTCGAGCATGGTCAGAACGGTGATATCCTTGTACAGAAGGCTCCTGCATGTACAATCCAGACTCAGGCAGAGGCTGTATGCGAGCTCTTCGGTGGCAAAAAAGAAGAAATCAAGGTTATTGGTATCCGTCATGGTGAGAAGATGTACGAAACATTGCTTACTAAAGAAGAATGTGCCAAGGCGGAAGATATGGGTAACTTCTATCGTGTTCCAGCTGACAACCGTGGTTTGAACTATGATAAATACTTCAAGGAAGGAGATACCAAACGAGCTGAAATCGAAGAGTTCAACTCAGACAACACCTATCGTTTGAACTTGGAGGAGACAAAGGCAAAGATTGGTGCTTTGGAGTACATCAAGAAAGAGTTGAGTGGCGAGGGTAACTTCGTGCAGTAAACGTAACGAACACAGACTTTAATAGTTTTACGAACACAGATATAACAGATCTAACAGATATTTTTCAATTTGTGTTATTCATGTTCGGAAAGAGAATAGTGGTATTTTAATATCCGTGTTATCCGTGTAATCTGTGTTCAAAATATAAACGACATGCGTATATTAGTAACTGGAGCCAAAGGCTTTGTAGGTAAAAACCTTTGTGCTCAACTCAACAATATTAAAGACGGCAAGGCCCGTTGCTACGGAGACCTAGCAATTGATGAGGTCTTCGAGTACGACCTCGACTCAACCCCCGAACAACTCAACCAATGGTGTAAAGAGTGCGACTTCGTATTCAACCTTGCAGGAGTTAACCGACCCAAGGACAATGACGAGTTTATGAAAGGCAACTTCGGTTTTGCCTCAACTCTGCTCGACACCTTGAAAGCCCACAGCAACAACTGCCCCGTTATGCTTTCAAGTTCACAGCAAGCATCCTTGACAGGTCGTTTCGGCAACAGCGAGTATGGCAGAAGCAAGAAGGCAGGTGAGGATTTGTTCTTGGAGTATGGCAAGGATACAGGAGCCAAGGTATTGGTTTACCGTTTCCCCAACCTCTATGGCAAATGGTGTCGTCCTAACTATAACAGTGCAGTAGCTACATTCTGTAACAATATAGCCAACGACCTCCCCATAACCGTCAACGATCCAAGTGTAGAACTCGAACTACTCTACATCGATGACCTTGTTGACGAAATGATTCACGCATTGAAGGGCGAGGAGCATCATTGTGAGTTTGAGGGCTTAGAGGTTATCCCAATGAATGGAACGAACACTGATTGCATGAATAAAACGGAGAATGATAAATCTGTTCAATCTGTGAAATCTGTGTTCGAAAAAGTAGGCCGCTACTGCTATTGCCCTATCACTCACAAGGCGACCCTTGGTGAAATCGTAGACTTGCTCCACAAGTTTGCAGATATGCCCAAGACCTTGATGATTCCAGAAATCCCTGCCGACTCATTTGCAAAACGTCTCTACAGCACCTTCTTGAGCTACTTGCCAAAAGAAAAAGCCATCTTTGATTTAAAGATGAATGTAGACCCACGTGGTTCATTTACCGAATTAGTACACACCCTCAACTGCGGACAAGTAAGCATCAACATCTCAAAGCCAGGCATCACCAAAGGCGAACATTGGCACAACACCAAATGGGAACAGTTTATTGTTGTAGCAGGTCACGGATTGATCCAACTCCGTAAGGAAGGCACAGACGAAGTATTGAACTATGAAGTGAGTGGCGACAAAATCCAATCTGTCATCATGCTTCCAGGTTACACCCACAACATCATCAACCTCTCCGATACAGAAGATTTAGTTACAGTTATGTATTGCAACGAAATCTTCGACCCCAACAAACCAGATACCTACTTTGATAAAGTAGAAAAATAACGAACACAGATCTGACAGATTTAACAGATGTTTTATTATAAAGAAGAGACATACAAAATAAATGGTGCTGCAATGAAGGTATACAATACCCTCAAACATGGTTTTTTGGAAGCTGTCTATCAAGAAGCTCTTGAGATAGAATTCAAGAAACAAGGTATTCCTTATGAAAGAGAAAAGGAACTTACTATTTACTACAATGGGGTTAAATTAAAACAGACCTATCGTGCAGACTTTGTTTGTTATGGCAATATTATAGTAGAACTCAAAGCTGTTTCACTATTAGATGATGCGCATCGTAGTCAGATTTATAACTATCTATGTGCTACAGGATACAAAGTAGGACTACTGTTTAATTTCGGACATTATGATGGTCTTGAAATTGAACGTAAAGTAAAATAATTAGTATTCAATATAAAACGAACACAGATATAACAGATTAAACAGATATAATAAAATGTAAAAGCATTTCAAATCAAGCGTGAGTAGAATCTGTAAAATCTGTTCTATCTGTGTTCGAAAAAAACGGACATTATAATAGTTTTTGTGGATATAAGTAGTATAAATCTGTATAATCTGTGTTATCTGTGTTCGAAAAAAAATTAGTGTTATATGAACAAGCAACCTAAATTTGATTATTCCGACATAAAGTTCAAAGACAACGGTAAATTAAAGCTCATTATCGTTGTCGGCACCCGTCCCGAGATAATCCGCTTAGCCGCCGTCATCAACAAATGCCGTCAGTATTTTGATGTAATTCTCGCCCACACAGGCCAGAACTACGATTACAACCTCAACGGCATCTTCTTCAAAGATTTGAAGTTAGCCGAACCAGAGGTTTACATGGATGCTGTAGGCGATGATCTCGGAGCCACATGTGGCAACATCATCAACTGCTCGTACAAACTCTTTGCCCAAACAAAGCCCGATGGCGTCTTAGTACTTGGTGACACCAACTCATGCCTCAGTGTTATCGGTGCCAAGCGCCTCCACATCCCCATCTTCCACATGGAGGCAGGTAACCGCTGCAAAGACGAATGTCTGCCCGAAGAAACCAACCGCCGCATCGTAGACATCATCAGTGATGTCAACATGGCATACTCGGAGCATGCCCGTCGCTACCTTGCAGACTGTGGCTTGCCCAAAGAGCGCACTTACGTTACTGGCTCACCTATGGCAGAAGTTCTCCATAACAACCTTGCTGAGATAGAAGCAAGTGATGTTCATCAGCGTCTTGGTTTGGAGAAAGGCAAGTATATCCTCCTTTCTGCTCATCGTGAAGAAAACATTGATACAGAGAAGAACTTTATGTCTCTTTTCTCTGCTATCAACAAGATGGCAGAAAAGTACGACATGCCTATCCTCTATAGCTGTCATCCACGTTCACGCAATCGTCTCGCAGCCTCAGGTTTCCAACTCGACCCACGTGTTATTCAGCACGAACCCCTTGGCTTCCACGACTACAACTGTCTTCAGATGAATGCCTTTGCCGTAGTAAGTGATAGTGGCACCCTTCCCGAAGAAAGTAGTTTCTTTACAAATGTAGGACATCCTTTCCCTGCCATCTGCATTCGTACCTCAACCGAACGTCCTGAAGCCATTGACAAAGGTGACTTTATCATTGCAGGTATCGACGAGAAATCATTACTCCAAGCAGTAGACACCGCTGTTGAACTCTGCAAAGATGGTCAGCATGGTATTCCAGTGCCTGATTATGTTGATGAGAATGTGTCGACAAAGGTAGTGAAGATAGTGCAGAGCTATGTTGGTATTGTGAATAAGATGGTGTGGCGTAAAGAATGATAGAAAAGGTTAGCGTGCGCACAGGTGGACGATAGTCGAAGTTCGATACTTCCGCATGCTTCAAAGTTAAGTAAAATGGTAGTAAGCAGTCAAATTAGGGCTTACCACTGAAGTTCAGATCTTTGCGCTGAACAAAAATTTTAAAAATATGTACAGCAACGAAGATTAAGAACGCTTTTATTTCAAGTACCAAACAGAGGCTTTACCTCATGGTCAATCCATTCAGTCATTTTTCTTGAGCGATAAAGTGCTTACCAACAGCACGCAACAACTCATTTCATTTTGGAAGTGATTTAGGTGCTCAAATGGCAGCTACTTACCATAGTATCATTAGTACGGTGAAGCTTCACGGCTGTTCTGTTTGGAACTACCTTGGTAAATTTTTCAAAAAAATCTTTGGGGGTGCAGGGATTATCCTTCACTCTTACCCTCTTGTATCGGACTGGAGTAGTCCACAATGTTAATTTACAATCGAATTTTTAACAAAGTCAATAAAGGTAGGCACTGAAAAGTGCCTACTCTTTGGGGTATGCCCTAAATTGACTGCTTACGGTAGGTCAAATTTCTTTCTAATAACATTAGGAGCACTTGGGGCTATAATCGTAACTCTTCAATCATTAAAGAATATTTCTGGAAAATCGAGAATTCTAAGTTGGTTTACACTTATGGGACGAAATAGTTTGGCAATATACCTACTTCACTATTTTTTCATACCAGATGTTAGTGCTTGGTTTAAAACAATAAATGTATTTAATCCGTTTATATTCCATTTGACTGCAAGTTTAATAGTTTCAATACCAATAGTAGTGTCATCCCTATTTGTTAGTTCACTAATAAACAATAATGTTTATTTAAAGTATTTACTTTTAGGACAAAATAATTAACTTATGATTAAACAAGACATACAAAGGTATGGCTTTAGAAAAAGAAATATTCTTAAGTCATGGCTTTCTGGACATACTTTCTTTGTGGTTTTAAATTTTAGAATTGCAAATTGGTTATATAGACACCATATAAAGTTATTGCCTGAAATGATAAAGTTTCGTACAATGAAACGATATTGTTGTGAAATTTCACCGTATGCTACAATTGGACCTGGTTTGTTTATTCCTCATAGTTTAGGAATTGTTATAGGTCATGAAGTTGTGGCAGGTAAGAACTTGGAGATATTTCAAAACGTCACTATAGGTAGTAATAGGAAGGAACATAATGGGCGCATGATGCCAATTATAGGTGACAATGTTTCTATTGGTTCTGGGGCTGTAGTTGTTGGTGCAATTAAGATTGGCAATAACGTAAAAATAGGTGCCAACAGTTATGTAGACAAAGATATTCCAAACAATGTGGTTGTTGCAGGTTGTCCTGCTAAGATAATAAAAAGATTATGAACATAGTTTTTGTATCAAACGCCATAACTCCCCATCAGATACCAATATGTGACGAGTTAACAGCACTAAAAGGCGTTTCTGTAAAGTTTCTTGAAAGCATAAATATTGACAAAAATACTCTCCCTATAGGATGGCGAGCATCTTGTAAGAGAGACTACGTGATAAGTTACGACTTTATATGTAGAAATCGTGATGCCATTATAGAAGAAATCCTTGCTGCTGATGTCGTTCTTTATGGTTCTGGCAATTTTTCTTTATTAAAAAAAAGATTATCGGCAGGAAATCTTACATTTCTTTACTCAGAAAGAATATACAAGAATTTGAAGCAAGTTTTGAAGTGGCCATATCATCTGTGGAAGTATAGCAGGATGTATGGTCGTCATGAGAATCTGTATCTGTTGTGTGCAAGTGCATTCTCGGCTGCCGACTATCGAAAGGCTGGTTGCTTTAAGGACAAGGCATACAAATGGGGATATTTCACTGAGGTGAACGATTTTGACATTGAAGCATCGCTGGATGTTTCCATGTCAGGAACGGCACACCTTATGTGGTGTGCTCGTTTCTTGACATGGAAACATCCAGAATTACCAGTGAAGATGGCTCGTATATTGAAGGACAAGGGATATCGCTTCACGCTTGACATGTATGGCAGTGGTGTGGAATTAGAAAACACGAAGAATCTGGCAAAAGAGTTTGGCGTGGAAGACATCATATCTTTCAAGGGTGACACACCCAATAAAGAGATTTTAGGTGCTATGCGCAATCATGACATATTCCTTTTTACATCAGACAAAAATGAAGGATGGGGCGCAGTTGCCAACGAAGCCATGAGCAATGGATGCGTTTTGGTTGGTTCAAGTGCAATTGGTAGTGTACCTTACCTTGTTGAGGATGGAGTGAATGGATGCATCTTTCAGTCAGAGGATGTGGATTCATTGACATCAAAGGTTGAATGGCTGTTGCAACATCGGAAGGAGATGAAGCAAATGGCTGTCGAGGGGTATAACACAATGAAAGCACAGTGGACACCAAAACAAGCAGCGGAAAGATTCTTAAGTTTGGCTGATTGCTTGTCGAAAGGTGAAGACACTCCATTTTTGAGCGGCCCTTGCAGTAATGCAGAGCCATTAAGCAATAATTGGTACAAGAAACTAAGTGAAGATGATTAAAAGAATAATTCGCCATGTATGGAGAACCATTGCTCTCTTCCTTGTAAACAGAGTGTTTGCTGGAACGAACAATAGTTTTTTTGATGTTAAGCGCAGTTTATTGCGCAGCATAGGTTATCATATAGGTTCGAACACAAAAATAGTTGGCCCAATATTTTGTACTGGTAGCCTAACAATAGGACGAGATTGTTGGATTGGCACCAATCTTACAGTCCGTGGCAATGGCACTGTTATACTTGGAGATAGAATAGACGTAGGACCTGATGTTACCTTTGTTACTGGTACTCATAAAATAGGAACGTCTGAGCGACGTGCAGGCGAAGGCTATAATTGTGTTCAATCCATAGGAGATGGATGCTGGATTGGTGCTAAGTCTATTTTCGTAAATAACGTTAGTATAGGAACATCATGTGTCGTGGCAGCCTCGGCTTGTGTTTGTAAAACTATCCCCCCCAATTTGTTAATTGGAGGTATTCCTGCAAAAATAATAAAGAGTTTAGAATGATGAAATCATTATCTTCAAGCCAACAAATAAAGTATGGTGCTGTTCTTTCCTATTTGGGTATTGTAGTATATATTCTTGTAGGTTTGTTATACACACCTTGGATGATTCGTGTCATAGGAAAAGATGATTATGGACTATATACTTTGGCATATTCCATAGTTGCTTTGTTCGTTTTTGATTTTGGTATAAGCGCCGCAATACAGCGTTTTGTTGCGAAATATCTTGCTGAAGGGAATAAAGAAAAAGTAAATAATTGTATCAGCCTTGTCTATAAGCTATATATATATATAGACATAGCAATATTGATAATCTTATCTGCTGTATATTTTCTGATACCTTATATCTATAGAGAACTCACCGCAATTCATATTTCGCGATTGGAAGTTGTTTTTGTAATGGCGGGATTGTTCAGCGTTATATCCTTCCCTTTCATTCCATTAAACGGAATTTTGTCTGCACATGAAAAATTTGTACAATTGAAGACGTGTGATTTGTTGTCAAAGGTTCTTACAGTCGGCATCAATGCTGTATGTCTTTATCTGGAGGGAGGACTTTATGAACTTGTCCTAACGAATGTGTTGGTTGGTCTTTTTATAATTGTTCTTAAGTTTGCAATCGTAAAACAACAGACGAGTATAAAAGTACGAATAGGGTATAAAGGTAGAAAAGAGATGCGCTCACTACTAAGTTTTTCAGGATGGACAACTGTGGTCGCTTTGAGCCAACGATGCATTTTTAATATCGCTCCATCAATATTAGGTATGTTTGCTGGTGCTGGTGTTATTGCAATATTAGGAATATCAATTAGTTTAGAAGCCTATACCTATACATTTGCGTGTGCTCTTAATGGACTCTTTTTACCTCGAATATCTCGTATATTGAATGACAATGGTAGCGTTCTCCCATTAATGATACGTGTAGGACGTATTCAGATATTAACAATAGGTGTTATTTTAATAGGCTTTATTGTTGTTGGTCGTGATTTTATATCTACGTGGTTGGGTGAAGGATACGAAGAAGCTTATATATGTACGTTATTATTAATATTACCTGCTTTTTTGTTGCTACCAGCAGATATTGCTGATCAAACTTTAATAGCAAGTGGAAATGTAAAATATCGCGCCTTTGTTTATGTAGGAATGGCTGTTATAAATGTACCACTTTCAATTGTTATGACAAAGTATTATGGATTAAAGGGACTTGCTTTTTCTATATTTATTGCATATATGATTAGGAATATAGCTTTGTTTTATGTATATTATTCAAAGCTTCATATCAATGTTTTTAGCTTTTTCCGCGATTCTTATATTAAGCTACTACCAGGATTGTGTGTTTCTTTGATTTGTGCATATATGTTTGCTAATATGGTTAATCAGAGTGGATGGTATGCTATTGCTGTAAAAGCAATAATAGTATCCGTATGTTATGCTGTTTGTATGGCATTGTTAGGTATAAACAAAACAGAAAGAGATTTGGTAAAAAATATTGTAAATAAAATAATCAAATAGAAAATGGATTTATTAAAAAAAGGAATAGAAAATTCTTTAATTCTTTATATGTTGCTCTTTATGGCAGCTGTTAATTTATTACTAGCTTTCCCTTTGACTTATATATTTGGAGTTTGTGGGTTATGTTTCTCTATAATGCGTTCTTATATAGTAAGAACAATTATGATGGATTTTATCTTCTATAAGTATTTGAAAATAAATGTATTAACATTTGTAAGAGATTCATATTTTAAGATAACACCCATATTATTAATAATTGTCGGTATTGTAATGAGTATAAATACAATGATAACATGTAGCGGGTGGTTAGGTGTCGCCATTAAATCTGTTATTTTTATTATTATATATTTTGTGGGTATTTTTGTATGTTCGATGAATACATCAGAAAGAAAATTATTCACATCTCCTTTGTTGCAAATAAAGGATAATCTGGAAAAATAATAATTAATTTAGTATACAATCAAATGACAGCTTTTATTATACTTTATTGTTACCTTTTTCTTGTTTGGTGCTTTTCAAAGAATATTAAGGATAATAATAAAAGGAAAGAGATACAGTGTATCTTCTCTGCATGTGGACTGATTTTTTTATTAGGATTACATAGTCCAACATTAGGTTGTGATGTGGCAGGTGCGTATGTTCCAGCCTTTGAAAGAGTGGGAACAAAACCTATTTTTTCAACTTACAACTCTATTTTTGGCTTTGAGTTGGGATATATGAATTACATGGTGTTAATTCGTCAAATAACTGATGATCCACAATGGTTCCTATTTATTACGTCTTTAATTATTGTCATACCCATTGTCTATTTGTTCTATAAATATTCAGAGAATGTGATGTTCTCTATTATTATTTATACTTCATGGTATTTATATTATTTTGCCTTTAGTGGTTTAAGACAAAGTATAGCAATTTCGATATGTGCATTAGCTACAATATTTATATTTAAACGTAAATTATTATTCTTTCTAATAATAGTATATATAGCTTCAAAATTTCATACCAGTGCTCTCTTCTTTATTTTTACATATCCATTATATAACTATAAGGTATCAAACAGAACAATTTTAATTGTTGGGCTTTTACTGCTTGTTGTTTTAATAGCTGCTCAAAACGTAATGTCTGTTGTTGCAGAGCTTGTTTTTGGTGCAGATAGTAGATATAGTCGTCAACTTGAGAATTCAACATTTGCAGGATTTACGATGGCAATTGTATATTTTGCCTTTACTGTTTTTCAGATGGCAATTGTCTCAAGGGGGAATAATAAATTTATTGTAATAATAATGTTGTTAACTATTATACAAACTACTGGTATTTATTCTCAGACAATACCACGATTAGCATATTATTATATACCAATGTTTGCAATGAGTTTCCCAATAGCATTGAACGAATTAAAGTTTTCTATGAGAATCAAAGCACAAACAATACTTATTGTTATATTTATTTCTTTTTTTATGATGCAGGCGAATGGTCATTATCTTGATGTTACACCATTTAAATTCTTTTGGGAATAATAATGAAAATCTTACAGGTCAATTGTGTTTATCGTAAAGGTAGCACAGGCAAGATTGTAAATGACATACACGCTGAACTGCAGTTATGCAAAATAGACTCGGTTGTGTGCTATGGTCGTGGTGATAGAATGAATGAACAGAATGTTTATAAATTCTGTTCGGAGACAGAAGCAAACTTCTCACATTTGTTCGCAAATTTAGGAGGCTTACAGTATGCTTCGGCTCCATTTGCCACATGGCATTTGGAACGTATAATAATCAAAGAGAAACCTGATATAGTGCATTTGCATTGCATTAATGGTTTTTGTGTGAACATATATCAGCTTTTACGTTTCCTTGCCAGAAGCAAGATAAAGACTGTTGTTACACACCACGCTGAATTTTTCTATACTGGCAATTGTGGATATTCGCTTTATTGCAAGAAATGGATGACAAATGAGGGATGCAATTCATGTCATGACTTACGAACAGCAACAGGATCAAAAACAATAGACAATACACATAAGTCTTGGAAACTGATGCGTGAGGCTTTTGCTTCTTTCGATGAAGACAAATTGCACTTTACTGCTGTTTCACCATGGGTTGTAGAACGGTCTATGATGTCGAATGTATTAAAGAGGTATCCTTGTACATGTGTGATGAATGGAGTAGACACATCTGTATTCCATAATGTAAAGGATGCAATGGATACTTTGCAAAACAAGTTTCCGTTTGGTTGTAAGGATTTTGTTCTTCATGTTACTGCATTTTTCTCTACTGATGAAAAGTCATTGAAAGGAGGACGATACATTGTACAGTTGGCACGGATGATGCCAGAACAGCTGTTTGTAGTTGTGGCATCAAAAGTTTTGGAGACAGATAATCTACCAAACAATATTCTGTTATGGGGACGTGCTAATGGACAAAAGGAATTGGCTACACTTTATTCCGCAGCCAAAGCTACGGTTATTGTAAGCGAACGTGAAACTTTCTCTATGGTGACTGCTGAGAGCCTGTGTTGTGGAACACCCGTTGTAGGGTTTAAGGCAGGTGGACCTGAGAGTATTGCTCTGACAGAATATGCTAATTTTGTAGAATATGGCAAAGTGGAGCTATTATATCAATCTTTGCAGAATGTTCTTGCAAAGGAATGGAATAAAGAGGTCATTGCTGACGAAAGTAAGAATCGTTATGCTCGTGAAGTAATGACTAAAGGATATATTAATGTTTATAAGCAACTTATTAATGATGAAAAATAACAAGCGAGTATTGGTTGTATCAAATAACTGCTTCTCACCGTCTAATTCAAACGGTCGCACTTTGGGTAACTTATTTTATGGTTGGCCCAAAGAAAATCTTGCACAATTTTGTGTAATAGCCAAAGATCCTGCATGGGATGTGTGTGACAACTACTATTGTTTGGAGGATAGAACAATGCTTGCTGCTTTTAAACATGGCAAGAAAGCTGTAGGACGAAAGTTGCAAGTGCCTGTACTAAACAACAATAGTGCCCCAGATGTGAAAGAACCCATTGATACACAACGTAAAAATGTTGGCAAGAAAACTTTGCCTAAGGTTATGCTTCGTGAATTAGTATGGGCTTTTAAACGTTGGAAAAGTAGTGATTTTGAACAATGGATAGAAAACTTTAATCCAGATATTGTAGTATTACAATTTGGTGATAGTTCTTTTATGATAGATATTGCTTTGCATGTTGCTCAATCGCGAAATATTCCATTGGTAGTTTATAACACAGAAGGGTATTATTTCTTTCCACGTAATTGGCATTTTAAGTCTAAGTTGGATGGTATTTTATTTCCTATATATAAACATTCTTATCAAACTAAGGTACGCAAGTTAATGGCCTATGCATCGCATTCTGTATATTTGAATGATAAACTGCAAGATGATTATGATAAAGAGTTTGGTGGTAAGTCGTCTGTAATATATAATAGTAGTGGTTTGCAACATTGTAATGCTCCTGCATTTGATAACGATGTGCCACATATATCTTATTTAGGCAACCTTGGACTTAATCGTGATTCTGCGCTTGCAGAAGTTGGAGAGGTCCTTTATAATATTAATTCTCGTTATCATATTGATGTTTATGGTAATGCTGACGAAAAAATAGCGAAGACATTAAATGAGGCTAAGGGTGTGGTATTTCATGGTTGCGTGTCATACGACAAGGTGAAAGAAGTGATAGACGATAGTGATATACTATTTCATGTAGAATCTGAACATGGATATAAAGAACGTCAATTGCAATATGCGTTTTCTGGTAAAATTGCAGACTCTGTTTCATCAGGAAAATGCTTTGTTTTATATGCTCCAAAAGAATTGGCTTGTTCAAAGTATATTATCGAAACAGGAGCGGGATGGTTTGCTGATAATAAAGCAAAACTAAAACAAGTGATTGTAAAGATAATAAACAATACTCAAGAAAGAAACGTTGTACTCGAAAAAGCTAAAGTTGTAGCAGAACAAAATCATAGCTTTGAGGGTAATGCACATAAGTTTCAAAGTATATTGTTAAATATATAAATCCCACTTATGCCTACACGAAAAGGAATAGCAAAGAATTTAATATTAACACTATCTAAAAGTGCATATAATAATATTATTCGTATAAAGTCTATATTGAACAGTTATAAGTTTCAAGAGCTGATTAAGGAATACAAAACTGTTGTAGAACAAATAAACAAAGATATAGAAGAAGCGGAAACAACTTTAAATACGATACCTTCTCAATGGGTAAAAATAGAGTGTTTGGATTCCCTACATGAAATTGAGAAGTTATGGTTCAATCTTTACCTGTCATACACTGGTGAAATTACACCAAAAATTAAAGAGGAGTATAAGAAAACTTTGGAAATGACTAAAGATTTCTTTTCTTCATTTAGTATTAGACCAACAGACGATCATATATCTGTTTCTTTTAGAAATAAAAGTTCTGAAGAAGAACAAGCGCGTTTGGAAAATTTGAGCAAAAAGCGTTTGGAACTTAAACAATTATACGAAAAGGCATTAAAAGAAGTTCCAATCAATGTAGAAAAAATAAAGAAATTGAAGGAACAACTTGACGCCTTAGATGAAACATTCGTTGAAACTAAAAAAAATCTGGATGGTATAAAAACCGACACTGCAGAAGAGGAACGAATGCGAAGACGAATTGATGATGCTTTTGTTTTTCTTAGTAAAGATAATCATCTTGAAAAGGAGCTAACCAAACTACAATGGGAATTTTACTGTATGTTAGCTCTTATAATAATAACAGTTGTCTGCTTCATTTTATTCTATGGAATATTCTTATACCATTTAAAAACTTTAAAACTTACAAGCTGGTGTGAGTATCTACCTTATACAATGTCTGTTCCTATAACTATTGGCTTGCTGTGGCTCTTTGTTTATTTGAAGAACAGGGCGAACAAAATTTCAATAGAGATAAATTCCCGACTATATGACATTCACTATATGGAAGGTCTAATGAAGATGACAAATAGTATGTCGAGAACTAGCGATGAGGCTTCCAAAAAAATTGATGAACTAATACGTTCTATGGTGGACTCTTTTTTAAACAAGATGTCGGACAAAACTTTTAAGGAAGAAGATATGTCCATAATAGAGAAACAAGAACTTGAGAATAGTCCATATTGGAAGGTTCTCTATGAATTAAAGGATTTAGTAAAATTGATAAAATATGAACCAACAAAATTATAATCGCATGGTAGACATGCTAACTACTGCCACACAATCAAAAAAAATATTGTGGCAAGAAGATGCACCACATAGTGCATTCTATACCCAAATAAATGGTTGTAAGGTTACAATTTATTCAGTATATGATATTACGGTAGATGAATCTTCTTATTCTTTGTCTTTGACAAATCCCAATAATGAAGTTTTTTATACTTATTCATTTAGTGAATCTACAGACAAAGATGAATACAAAAAACTAAAGAATCTATATGCCGTAATCCGTGATGTTGTATACAGAATAACAGAATCTGAAAATTTAATTCTACAAGGATTGGAGGAGGCTCTTACAACTCAGAATGATGTAAATGATTTACCATTTTAAAAGTTTAGAAGTATGAAACTAACATATTTGATATCATGTATGCATCAGAAAGATGCAAGCATAATAGAAAGAACTGGAGTGCAGTCTGATGTTGTAGTGATAAATCAATGCGATCATAATTCAATAGAAGAATTTGACTTCATAAATAAAAAAGGGAAGAAATGTCATGCAAAATTTATTTGTACAACAGAAAGGGGACTGTCACGTAGTCGTAATATGGCAATTAAATATGCAGAAGGAGATATATGTCAAATCTGTGACGATGACCAAACTGTATCAGAAGATGGAGAAGATGTCATTTGTAATGTCTATAAAGAGCACCCCGAAGTAGATGTAATAACCTTTTCTTTGGTCCGTAAGGATGGGAATAAAAAATACCCTAACAATGAGCAATATATAAACTTTATACAAATGTTAAAGACTAATTCTCTACAAATAACATTCCGAAAAGAAGCTATTTTAAAGAAAAATATTGAGTTCGACATAAACATGGGATCTGGAACTGGTAATGGAGGGGGAGAAGAAAATAAATTTCTCTTTGATTGTAAAAGAAAAGGTATTAAACTATTCTATTCTCCACAAAAAATAGCGACAGTTCTACCAAGTAAAAGTCAGTGGCATCTGGGGTACACTGCTACATATATGCGTAATCAAGGGTGGGTTAGTCGTAAAATATTAGGAACGTTTATGGGATTTTTATATTGTATATATTACGGCATATCTCATAGAAAAAGATATACAGAAATTAATATGTTCCAAGCAATCTATAATTTGATACTAGGATTCTTTAGTAAAAAATGAAAAACGATAAATATTTAATATCAATAATTGTTCCATGTTACAATGTTGAACGATATGTTGAACAATGCATACGTTCCATTATGGGACAAAGTTATAAGAACATAGAGATAATTACAGTTGACGATGGTAGTCCTGATAATTCTCCACAGATTCTTGATAAATTAGCAAATGAAGATAGCCGAATAAAAGTTATCCATAAGCAAAATGCAGGAGTCAGTGCCGCTCGAAATAGCGGCTTGGATGTGGCAACTGGAGATTATGTTGTGTTTGTAGATGGGGATGATTACCTCGCGCCAGACTATGTAGACTATATGCTTAAGTTGGCATATAAGGATGACTCTGACTTCGTAATGTCACAAAATTGTTATACCCAAGAGAATGAGCCTCAGATTTCTAAAGACGCAACGAAAACAATGTCTCCATCTGAAGCAACAGCCCTTTTGATATCTCCAAGGGTTATTGTAGGATGTTGGAACAAAATGTTTAAACGTGGATTTATTAATAAGTTCACTTTTTCTTTTTCAACAACTTTGTTTTATGGTGAGGGTTTGACTTTTATCACTAAAGCTTCTCAGTTAGCAAACTGTGTAACTGTAGGTAATAGAAAAGTGTATTATTATCGTAGGAACAACGAGGCTTCTGCAACTTCTAAGTTTAATATTCAAAAATACTATAATGGTGAAAAGGCTCTTGATAACATACATAAAGAGCTAATTGTAAGAGATGCAAATGTGGAACTAATGATGGCATTACACAAAAGTATGTTCTGTCTTGGAGCACTTTCACAGGCGTATGCACATGATTTACAGAAAGACTATAAGGCAGATTGTAAACATTGGCGTGCAATAATAAAGAAGAATCTAAGATTTCTTTGTCTCTCAAATCAAGTTTCATTATATAGAAAAGTGTTACTAACTTTAGGTTATCTCTTTCCTGGATTAATAAGTAAAATGGATATGTGGCGTAGAGCAAAGATAGCCTCAAAAAGTGTAAGCTAATGGAAAAAGTATTACTAACGACCGTTTTCTCAGGTTATAACTATGGTTCCAGTCTTCAAGCTCTTGCTACAAAAACGATTCTGAAGGAGTTAGGATATGATTGTCGTTTGGTTGCTATGAAGAGTTTGATAAAAGGCAGAGATATTCGTATAAAAAAATTGATAACTATACTTATTCGCTCATGGCTTATTAGAGGGAAGGATGGAGCAAACGCATTGAATACTTATAAAGGTTCATATAATAAGGTCATGATAGGTGACTCTGTAACTCGGTTTGAAAAGTTCACCAAAAAATATCTTGAACCTCAATATTTGAGCTGGAATAACATGAAGCGATTAGCCAAAGAATGTATTGCATGCTTTGCAGGAAGTGACCAGATATGGAATTCTTCGACAATGTATGTAGATCCTATGTATTATCTTCGCTTTGCTCCAGCAGAAAAGCGTATAGCTTTCGCTCCAAGTTTTGGACGCGACTTTGTAGCAGAGTTCAATAAAAAGAAGATGAGTAAATGGATTTCTGAATTTGCTTGTTTATCTGTACGTGAAGATAGTGGAATTAAACTTATTAAAGAGTTGACAGGTCGTGATGCAATACATCTTATTGATCCTACATTGATGGTGAAAGGAGAAACGTGGAAGAATACTCTTAATCTTCAGGACAAACAAGAAAACTATATTCTAACGTATTTCTTGGACAAACCATTAGAGTCTGCTCGTAAAGCAATTGCCGAATTGAAGGAGACATTAAAATGTGAGGTAATTGCTATTCCTTACCAATTTGATGATATGGGTTATTGTGATAAGGTTGTACCTACAGGGCCTATTGAGTTTCTTGATTTAATAAACAATGCTAAGTGTGTGCTGACCGACTCATTCCATGGTACGGCTTTCTCTATCAATCTGCATACACCATTCTATGTGTTTGGACGTAATTATGGAACTGCACATTCACAAAATAGTCGTATAGAGTCTATTTTGAAAATGATGAATATGCAGGATAGGTTTGAGCAAAAAGATATTGTAGGTCAATTAAAAGCCATAAATTTTGAGGTATCTGAGCAGATCTTGTCTGACGAAAGAAATAAAAGTAGAAATTATATCATTAATACTATAAATGGAAGAAATTGTAAAAAATAATCGGGGGGGGGGGGGAAAATCCTTTTGTTGATTCTGTGAAAGGATCTCTAATTTTTTTGGTAGTTTTAGGACATGTTGTTTTCCAATCGGAAACTGTTTACACAAGTAGATGGATATCTGCAATAATTAGTTGGATTTGGTTTTTTCATATGCCTGCATTCGTCTTTATTTCTGGATATCTAACTAATACTAAAAAAGTAATAAGTAAACAGTTGGTTTCATGTGGACATATTCTGTTTACTTATATTTTAATGCAAACAGTTCTAACTGTAGTATATGGGCCTCATGATTTATTTAATTATTTATTAATTCCGCAATATGCAATGTGGTATCTACCAGCTTTGGTCGTTTGGAGATTGTTAGGTGTTAAAATCATCACTTTGATCAAAAATGATTATTTTCTGCTTTTACTATCCATATTGATTTCCATAGGGTCTAGCTTTGTTCCTATAAAGGTTCTTGGATTTCAACGAATATGCGCTTTCTTTCCTTTTTTCATATCTGGAATGATATTAAGAAAACATGGCATTAAGCTGGACAAATTTTCAAAATACAGATACTTGTCTATTGCTTTTCTCCTATTGATGTTTGTTTCGTTTATGGTTTTTAATCGTACTATTTGTAGCGGTATGTGCAATATACCATACAAAAATATATTTCAACTATTTACACGATCTTCTGTCCTTATTATTGGGTCTATTATGTCATTTGCTTGGATCTCTATGACACCTACAACGAAATGGTTGTCGTATATAGGTAGTAAGTCATTATTTGTGTATTGTTATCATGTGTTTTTTATTGTTGGCATTCTTCCAAATATATGGGTAAAAACAGGTATTAATACAAATGAATTATTGATTATTCTATATGCAGTGGTTTCCTTTGTGTTGCTTGTAATCTTAAGTAAGTCAGCTTTATTAAATAAAATATTATCGCCATTTAAATAAAATGAATATTAGTATTATCATGCCGTACTACAATGCGGCATTATGTATCCGTGAGATAGTTGATGCAATACTGCCTAAACTTGTGTTTCTGTTGGGTGCAAAGCATATAAGAAAAAGGTAAAACTTAAATTCTAATTATTAACAATAATGACAAAAGACGAGTTGAATACTTTATTAGACCGTGACGAAACCTTGAACGAGCAAGACTATTCTAATGTTCAAGATTGGATTTCATCTAATTATAATGGTTTTAGTGAAGATGAATGGAACGCATATTTTGACAAACTGCTGAAAAGATTTGAGAAAGAGAATAATAAGACATGTGCGGACTTAATAAAAAAGTATGTGAAAGAATTTCACAATACATGTCCAAGAAAATTTGTTCTATATCTTAAAATGATAGAAGCTTGTGCATATGTATGTGTGAAAAGCAAAGATGAAGATAGCTTTGTAAAGTATGTACAGGAGTACATGTATAATGCGATTGCTCAAATTACTCCTAAAGCGATTAATCACAATATGGACTATTATAGTTTCCGTGGAGTGACCGATTATTCGATTAAAGAAATTGTAGATGAGGAGATTAGTTTTGCTCATCCTCGTTCTTTTAATGACCCTTTGGACACATTGTTTAATTGGTGGATAGAAGAAGAAATAAAGCATTTGGATCAAAAGGACATTCATGAGCAAGAATTTATTCTATTGTTAAAGAAAATGTCTGAACATATTAAAATGAGATGTTTAATTGGAACCGTCAAGAAGGACAATGGTAATAATGTTAATGTTGAAGTAGATGACTTGCCGGTTCTGATGTGGTCGCATTATGCTAATAGTCATAAAGGAATGTGTATACGTTATCATTTTAAAGAGGATTTTTTCAAAAATTATAGTGTTGACAACTCTAAAGAACTTTTGTTTATCATTCCTGCGAAATATTCTGATAACATAAAGGTAGCACGGAAAGAAAAAGACTTTATGGCAAATGCTTTATTGCTTAAGAGTAAAGATTGGGAATACGAGAATGAGAAAAGAATGATATTTTATAGTCAAAATTTAGCAGACGGAGAGAAGGTTCCAAATGAATTTCCTACCATGAAGTGTGAAGGGGCTATAAAGAGTATCTATTTGGGCGTAAGGTGTAGTGATGCGGATAGACGGAAAGTTGAAAAAGCTATTGGTGATAAAAATATTCGTCTGTACAAGATGGTGATAGATTCAGATAAACCAACACGTTTAAAAGCAAAAAGAATAGGGTGATATGAATAATATAGATAGAACAGATTTTGAAAAGTGGGTTGAGATTTATGAAATCAAAAAGCTCAATTGTGATTTTGTAAGGAATGATGAAAATACCCATCTGTGTGTATACAAAGGAAAGAGACGCTATAAACTTGTTTTGAGTATTCTGCATGCGTTTCCTTCAACCTATTTTTCGAAAAAAGTAGGAGAAATACTAAATGAAATGCAGAAAGATGCTCAATTGTCTGATGTTGTAGATATCTTTACTTCAACAAGTTTAGGTCCTACCAAAAGGAATGAGATTGAAGATGTTGCAATAAGGAATGATTTTTCTGTCAGGATAATTGACATTGATGATATGCAAGCAGTTAAGGAAATCGCAGAGATATTAAGCCCTAAGCAAGAGAAGAATAATGATATTTATGAGAAGATGATGTTTGACTATTTGTCTAAGGCAAATAGCTCCTCATTTATAAAAAATGGTTTGTTCTACTCTGTAATACTTTTCTTGATATATAAGAATGGTGAAATTTCAAAATCTGACTTGCAAAGTAATATTAAGATTTACCTTGGTACAACAAATGATAATTTAGATAATAGTCTGGACTATCTTCGTAGCTTTAAGCCAGGTAAAATCGTTTCTACTTACAAGTTTAATGAAACCTATTATTGTTTAGCAGAAGATGAAAGGCATATTTTTGAAGAGTCAGAGAAAGAATCTAAGAATCTTGAGACTGAATTCAAAAATACATTCTCTACAATTTCTAATAAATATTTCATTACTGATGTTGATAAGGCATATAAACTGTTTGTGCAGTATTACATGAGTGTGGGGAATAATATTATAAAGATTGGGGAAAATTCCAAAGAAAATAAAGATGCCTACGAGTTATTTAAGTTTGGTTTAATACCTTTAATGCCAAATGCAGAACAAATAACTGAATTTTTCTCGGATTTAAATGATGAATGTGGTCAGAACAATTTCCTAAACAGAATGTGTTTAGGAAAGTCTTTTTTGAATTTGTATAAATCACAGACTTATCAGAACTATATTTCAAATAAGAAAAATCATATAGTACTTGATACAACATTAGCCATACATTATTTATGTAATAAATATGATCTTAAAGGCTTGAACGCAAAGTATGAGGATAGTGATTTCTTGGCAGTTGAAAGACTTATAAATTATAAAGATAATAATCAAGGAAAAATAAGTTTCTTGATACCGTTTGACTATGCAGGAGAAATTATTGGAGAATTGAAAAAAGCAATAAAATTAGCTGATTTTGAAGGTATAGGAAATATTGCCATTCCTGTACAGACTTCAAATATTTTCTATAATTTCTACTTGTTTGTAAAGGAAGCAAAAAAGAATGCGAATATATCAACTATTTATAAATTTGAGGATTTTGCTAAAGAGTTAGGCTTTGAAAGAGTTTGTCTTTCTGACGAAGATTTCTTTATGCAGAATATGATATGTTTGAAAAACTTCTTTAAATATACTGATTGCGTTTTTGTTGATAAAGTGACAGAAAGATATGATTGTTTTGACCACTTGATTAGGACATATTCGGCTTACTTATTTTCCGAGAGATACTATGAAAAGTCAGCCAAAGCAATAGAGTCGGATGTGCGTCAGGCTATATATTTTGCTAAAAAAAGCAAAGAAGACAATATGGTTGATTTCTACTTATCCTCGTGGGATACTTCGTTGTATGATTTAAGGGATATGGTTAATAATGAGTTGATGCTTACGAAATCATACGCTATACATAGGCCTGGAGCTTTGCTTAATAGATTAATGCTTAAGGATTTCAAGGTGAATGATAAATTTCTAACTAATGAAATTATGGTATACGCAGATAGAACGTATGAACTTTCAGATAAAATAAAGAGTATGTTTGACAAGGTTATTTTACCCTTCTTTATGGCTTCTGAAAATAAGAATTCAACTTTGGTACAGGAAATATTGAAACTTCAAAAAGAATACATTGACCAAAAAAATGAAGGGCAAAGATCAAGCCGTGAAAAGGTATTACCTATTGAGGATATCTTTATCAAGATAAGAGACAAAATGCATCAGAAAGCATGTACCACTCGTGATTTAGCATGTTATTTGGCTGATGAGGAGAATCATAATTTTGTTATAGAATTAATATCTAAGGCATTAGATTCATACAAGAAAGGCTTAAAGTTGGATATTTCGTCAGAAATATGTGATTCTCTTATTTGTTATTTGGATAAAAAAGATGGTGAAGAGGTAGAAATTTAATTTTAAATATTAAATATGCAAGTAAGTATTATCATGCCGTACTATAATGCGGCAGCATATATTCGTGAGACAGTTGAGGCTATTATAGCCCAAACTTACAAGGACTGGGAGTTGATAATTGTTGATGACTGTAGTCCTGCACCTGAGACAACAGAGGTTTTAAACCAAGTGAAAAGCATGGATAACCGTATAAAGGTTATCCGTGCTGAGAAGAATGGTGGGGCTGGATTGGCAAGAAATTTAGGTATAAAGGCAGCACAAGGCAGATACATTGGCTTTTGTGACAGTGACGATTGGTGGTATCCTACTAAGCTGGAGGAGCAGTTGAAGTTTATGCAAGACAATGGGTATGAACTTACCTGCACTTGGTATGAGGATGCCAACGAGAAGTTGGAGCCTTATTATACGATGAAGCAAGCGCCAAGACAGTCGTACAAGTCGATGATTGCAGGATGTAACATCGGAACTCCAGGAGTATTGTTTGATACAAATAGAGTTGGCAAGAAGTATATGCCTCCTCTGCGTAGGGCTGAGGACTGGGGATTGTGGATGAACATACTGAAGGATGTGGATTATATCTATACCTATCCTAAGGCGTTGTGGAAATATCGTCATATCCCTGGTTCAGAAACAAGCAACAAGTGGGTAATGCTGAAGGCTGTGGTGAAGATGTACCAGACGGTGTTGAAGATGAATGTGGTGACGGCTTGGTTTACAGGATTGCTAGTATTCTTGCCAAGCAATATATTGAAAAAACTGAAAAAGGTTGTTTGATCTTCTTTGTTCATAAAAATACAGAAATGATTCGTTCTGATTATTCTCAATTGATAATCTTATTGCAGGCTGCATTAGGGGAAAGACCTAAGTCAGTAGAGAAAGAACTTGACTTGAAGGCTTTGTTTAAATTGTCGCAACAGCAGGAGGTTGTGGCTATTGCTTTGGATGGTCTACAGAATTTGTCAACTGCATACAATGGTGTGGTGAGACAGGATGTTCAAACTAAAGCGGTGAAGATGCAATGGATAGGAAGTTTGATGGCGCAAGAAAAGCGATATGCAGCAAATTATATAGCTGTCAAGGATCTTTCTGAATTGTATGACAGCAATGGTATCTGTACATACGTATTGAAGGGGCTTTCTATATCTCAGCTTTATCCTGTTCCTTCGCATCGCTTTTCATGTGATTTGGATTGTTTCTTACTCAATAAGTCGGATGGCTGTAATGCATACGAATCTGGAAATTCGTTGGTTGCTTCTGCTGGATGCAAGGTGGATGCTGACTATTACAAGCATTCGGTGTTTTGGTATAAAGGACTTGCCGTAGAAAATCATCGTTGTTGCTGTTCGGTGAAGCGCAGTAAGCGTACCAGAGACTTGGAGAGATATTTGGAAGGTATGCTGAATGGTTATACACCGCAGTATATTGATGACACTAAGCTTGCCCTGCCTCCTGAAATGTTTCAGGCTCTGTTCATGATTGAGCATGCCAATGGTCATTTTCTATATTCTAAGATGAGCATAAAGCATGTATGTGATTGGGCTATGATGCGACAGGCTTTCAAGGACACGCTTGACTGGAACGAGTTTGACAAGCAATGCATTCGCTTTGGCTTGAAGAACTTTGTTGATTGTCTGAATCATTTGGCTGACTATATTCTTGGCAAATGCAGTTATCAAGACTTGCACCCAATAGACAAGCGAGTGTTGGAAGACACATTTAAAGAAGTGTCATTGTCGAAGAACTTGATGAAGCAGCGCCTTGAAAAGGCAATAGGTGTGCTGCGCTCAAGTTGGAAGTTCAAGCACTTCTGTGGTGACTCAATGATAAAAGAATTGTCACACTCGGTTTGGGCGTATTTAGCTGAAGATAATCCTGAATTGGATTAGATGGTTGGTTTGCTACTAAAAATGAAACTATGGATAAGAAATATTTATTGTTTGAGTATCTTGTATTTAGATTGGACGAATGGAAGAAACAATTAAACAATACAAATAAGATACTTTTGTCAAAACTGCGACTACAGAAAATATTGTTCTTAGTATGTGCATGTGATGCGACAAAAGAAAACTTTAAACTATTAAATATATTTAATAATTTTTCTGCCCTACCGTATGGACCTGTGGAAATAGATATATACGAAACTATGAAAAGGGATAATGCCTTTGAGCATTTACACTTTATAGAGAATAGATGTGTGTATAAAGACTTGAATGAATCTATGTTTGGGACAATCTCAAAAGATGAGCGAGGTTGGATTGATGATGCTATACAAAAATTTAAAGATGAAGGAAAAGAATATCTGACCATGCCCGTTTTCGATTTAGTAGAGATTACACACAAATGGACTGTTTGGAGCATATCAATGGATATTGCAGAATTATTGGGAAAAAAACAAATGAAAATGTCTGCAGAGGAAATCTGCGATAGCCTAAACAAAGCTTTTTAAATATGGAGTCTATATACACTCAAAATGTTGTTGATGATTTTAATGAAAAATTTAAAGATCAATGGATAGAAGATTTAGATTGGATTTCTTCTGAGGTACAAGCATTATCGGTAGGTATTCACAAGGTATCTTCTTTTAGACAGAACCTTGTTGTACAGTATTCAAAACTTGTATTGTCTGGTGATTATCTTATTAACGAAGCAAATACTTTAGATAAGTTAGAAGAAATAATAAATAAACAGTTGGACGATATTGTAACACAAAATAGCCCTAAAGATGAGCTCAATTGTAGATTTCAAGAGATGTTGAACGATGTTGCTGATAGCATTTGTGTTGTAAAGAATTATATTGCTCTGACAAAGAAAAGATTTCAGCCCAACAAATTGGTTATTTCTCTTAATCTTATATCCAACAACAAGTATAAAAATAATGAATTAAAAATATTGGATTGGGTTTGTGATTCGTGTGAAGCTGAGTATTATTTCTCATATAACGATGATTATATAAAAAGGCTACTCTATATTAGACAATTTTTATATGATAAGAGAAATAAATATAAAAACGAGTTAGCGATTGTACTAAATGCAGCCTTAAGCAAAATTGAATTACTATTAGGAAAACTATCGGCATTTTCAGAAAATAAGAAGATATATTATTACCACAATTTAAAACTTGAAACTATAGAGCTAGAGAAACCCGACAAGTACCCAAAAGAAGATTTTCGAAATCTTTTTCAGAAATACTTAGCCCCCTCTACACTTGATAGTGATATTGTTTTACAATGGCAACAAAATTCAATGGGAGAGAGTGTTGACATGTGGAAATTGGCGTTTTTGATGAGATATTATACAAAACAGACGAAATGTATTGAACAGATTGATAAACTCATAGAACTGACAGATTATCACAATAATGACTATCTTAAGCAGCAGGATCGTAATATTGTTAACGATTATGCTGGACGTTCGTTTTTGAATTACATGTATAACTCACGTTTTTCTTTTTTATGCAAATGCGATAAAGATTATTCGTATGAAAGAATGAAGAATGATTTATCGAAAATTGAATCTATACAAGCCGAGACTTTTATAGAGAACTATCATCCTTATCAAACTGCTGTAGAATTCACTATTAAAATAATTGACAAAAAACTTTCTAATTATGAGGTTTTCGAAGATGTTAGTTCCTTGTTTAACGACTTGATATCTTACTTCGAAAAATATAAGAAATGTATAGCTTGGTGTAAAAAATATCAGCCATATTTGGTTCAATTGCGTTACAAGTTTTCGTGTATTACTTTTGAGAGTTGTGATTTTAAGACTTTCTGTCCCTCTTCATTTTGCCGTCCACTCCGATTTAAAGAATTAGATGAGAAAGTTTTTGAATATGCAAGTAAAATTGCACAGTTAAATTATGAGACACATAACCAAGGAAAAAAGAGAATGCTCATGGAAGCCATATCCAAGATTGACAATATGGAACGCAAAAATATGGAACAGATGGGATTATTCATCACTCTTACTACATTTCTTATTGGCTTGTTGTCTATATTTATTGGAAATGATGGAAATGTGACAATTATTGAGAAAATGAATTATGTGATTATACTTGGACTAATCTTAATTATCTTTGTAAGTTTGGGATTTTTTGTTATTAGTAAAACGTGCAATAATTTAAAGAAAACCATCTTTATAGTATTATTAGTAGGAGCTATTGCTTCTGTATTTTTACTATGCTATTATAAATAATAAGTGACCAGCTTGATTGGGACTAATAATATTGGTTCTCGGAAAAAATATTTTAGTTCATACTTATGATGAGGCTTTTAAGGGAATGCTTTATACTTGTATAGAATTACAAAGACTATGAACCATCCTGTTTTTTAGAGAAGTAGGTTTTAAGGGTTACATCATAAATAATGCTGTTTAAATGGGCTTGGGACAAGCTATTAATGATAAACGGGTTGTATTAGTAAAGTAGACAAAAGTTGTATTCTTTTGAAAGACTATCGCTAATAACACATAGATTATAACTAACCAATTATGAATTTAGTCAAAAAGATTTGGAGGCAAAAAGCATTGACTCCTATAGTATTGAAGGAAACAGATGATTCGTTTAATACTGTAACAGACCTGCTTAATGCCATTGCGAACGACGAAATTCTCAATATAGCAGTTACTGGTCCATACGGTTCTGGAAAAAGCTCTGTAATAAAGACTTTCAAAGAACGAGTAGATAAGGATGTTAAAATACTGGACATTTCGCTTGCTACACTTGATGCTGATTCCTCACTATATGCTGAAGAAGAGACTACTACTGAAGAAAAGACTACGGCTGAAGAAGACCATGGAAAGGATATAAAACCGACCACTACTGCCAAGCAAAAGGAAATGCTGAACAGAAAGATAGAATTCAGTATTCTGCAACAATTGGTTTATCGCAAAACACTTGAAACGTTACCTTTTAGTAGGTTGAGAAAGATACGCCATTTTTCAAAACATACAATCCAAACGATGGCGATGTATGTGGTTGGGGCTTTTATGCTTATAGGATTTGCCTTACAGGTGGATTTTATGCAAATTCCTTCGTTTTATAAGATATTTAGCATCCCCATTACAGCACAATATCTTATTAGCATTGTTTCGATAATTCTTTTGTGGACGATGATGTATGAAATAATTGTATACCTCATCAAAAACTATGGTGGATTACGTCTGCAAAAGATTTCGGTTGGTGGAAATGAGATAAACATACATGATGATGGTTCTATATTTAATCGTCATCTAGATGAAATTCTTTATTTCTTTCAATGTACAGACTATAATGTGGTTATCATTGAAGACTTGGATAGGTTTAACACTACTGACATTTTCTTGAAACTAAGAGAACTGAACCATCTCATCAATAAATCGGAAATGATAGGACGTACTATCAAGTTTGTTTATGCGGTGAAAGACGATATGTTTAAAGATTCCTCTCGATCAAAATTCTTTGATTACATTACGACTGTTATTCCTGTTATCACGACCACCAATTCAAAGGATATGTTAAAGCGTGCGTTGAAAGAACAAGGACATGACGGAGAGGTATCTGATGATGATATTCGAGACATCGCTTTTCATATAGACGATATGCGACTGCTATATAATATAGTAAATGAATACCACCAATATACGCAACGTTTGGATAAGAGTGGTCGGCTTTTAGAAGCAAAAAAGATGCTGGCAATGATGACAGTGAAGAACTATTTTCCTCATGACTTCTCAGAATTACATAATCGAAAAGGAAGGTTATACGATATCCTGTCTCCACAGACAAAACGAAAGTTTGTTGATATCGCAATAAATAAAAGAATTGCAGAAAGGATAAAACAAGCAGAAGAACAACTTGCAGCCTATGATGCGACTTGTCATCTTCAAGAGAAAGAGCTAAGACTTGCATATTTGGTAGCGATCTATGAGAAACTTCCTAATGGAACATATGCTATAATAATAGATAATGCAGAGTATAAAATATCACAGATAGCTGATGATGCCAATCTTTTTGAAAAGTTGATTTCGAAAGAAGAAGTGGAATATGTATACAGCGATTTCAACTATAGGGAACGCAGATATAGTCAAGATCTTGATTTTCGCGACATAGAAAATAAAGTTAACGAACACTTTACGTATCGTCTACGTTTGGAACAAATTGGTAGAGATAGAGGAAAGCTTGAAAAAAATATTCAAGACGCATTGTTAGAAAGGCAACTTATAAGCACTTATACGATAAGTGAGCTACTAGAAAAATTCGACTTATATGATGATGAATGTTTTAAAAGTATTGGTCTTTCTGATATGGAAGAGGATTTTGTTAGACATGAGTTTCTAGCGGAAGATTACAATGACTATATTGCTTACTTCTATCCCGATATTATGTCATTAGCTGACCATCAGTTGTGTTTGGACATGAAACTGAACAGAAAGCCGGCCTATGACTCTCCTATTGATAATATAGAGCTATTTTTGGAGGAACTACCTGAGACGGCTTTGCGATATGAAAGTGCATGGAACTTTTATATTCTTGACTACATTGTTAAACATTCATCGAGATGGTATAGAACTTTGCGCCTAATAGTAAAGACGCTAACACTGGAGGATTCTGCAAATTTTCTCTATAAATATTATCAATTTAATGAGAATGGTGCAAATGCTGTTGTTAAGCTCTGTGTGAATGAAGATTGTGAAGGCATGTGGGAGAAATTCCATGCTACGAAAGAACAGAATACGCTACTCGCCTTGTGGTTAAGAAATTGCAAAACGGAATTCATTGATCATTCACGACATATGTGGATGAAAGACAATTACGATTTTATTGCGTACATATATAATTTATTGCCTAAGGAGATACAAGTATATGTAACGACAAAGGTTCATTACAATGAACTAACTCATACCAATCCGAATATGTTAGACTTGATTATTAAAAATAATCGTTACATACTGAATGAACATAATATGCCGATTGTTGTGAATAATAAGAAAGCCAAAGATGATATAACGAAATTGGATGGGTTGGAAGAAATGAAATGGGCTGTAAAACTTGAGCTTGTTACAACTTCTTGGCATAATGTATACAATTTCTTTATAGAAAGTAACAACGTGATTGGTGATGAATTAAAAGGATGGATTGAAAATAAGTATCAAGAACTCTGTAAGGACAAGAACTACAATAAAGAAGAGTATTCGGGGTTCTTCCAATCGCTATATGAGTTAGAGAGTTTGACTGATACGGTGTACATAAATTTGTGTAAGTTGGGATACAAGCTTGCAGATGTAAATTCTGCTATTCTTAATCTCTCGTATACTAAACTTTTGATGCTTATTCAATCTGGTATTATTAAATATGACCTGCGCATTTTGAAATTGTTTCATGAGATATGCGCTACATTATCTTGCGAATATATCTTTTATTATAAGAATCATCTGTCAGAGATGCTTTCTACAGATATTATGAATTCAGAACTTGCAGAGGCTTTGTTGTTTCGTAAAGGATTTAGCACAGAAGATTACGCCCTTATTATAGCTTCATTGACATCGGAGAATGTAAGGATGAACAAGGATTTAGCAAATCGTTTTTGTGCATTGCAAGCTGAGCAGTATACTGTATGTGATGAAAATATTTTTTACGATGCTATTGGTCTTTGCCATAATGAGCATGATGCTGTTCTTGCTGCAGGACAAAAAATTATTCAATCGCAAAAAGATTTTTCTGTCATTGATACAATCATTTCCAAACTGCCTGATACTTATCATAACTTGAAAGAAGCAAACACACAAGTGAAATTAAAGAATACTAACTATAATAAGTTTTTTACACAAACATTGAAGGATTCTGATTATATCTTATCCTCTTCAACGAAGAATGGGAAAATTATAATACAAACAAAGCAAGAAGACTAAATCCGATATGAACTATATTTATTTTCTAATTTTCATTCTGCTCTTATTGGCAGAACTCGTATATTTCCGCATTGCGGATAAGTATAACATAATTGACAAGCCCAACCAAAGGTCATCGCACTCTACGATTGTGTTGCGTGGCGGTGGCATTATCTTTCTGATTGGGGCATGGGTATGGAGCGCGTTCTTCGGTTTTGAATATCCTTGGTTCTTGGCAGGACTGACGCTTGTGGCTGGGGTTAGCTTTGTGGATGACATTCGTTCGCTGCCTGATTCAGTGAGACTGGTAGCACAGTTCGCTGCAGCTGCTATGGCCTTCTACCAATTAAATATTCTGCATTGGTCGATGTGGTGGATTGTGTTGGTGGCTCTGATTGTTTATGTGGGGGCTACGAATGTGATTAACTTTATGGATGGAATAAATGGAATAACGGCTGGATATTCATTAGCTGTTTTACTTCCATTAGCTGCTTTAAATACTGACAATGAGTATGTGGCACAATCGCTGATCTTTGCAACAATTATAGCAGCAATAGTGTTTTGTATATTTAATTTCAGACCGAAGGGTAAGGCTAAGTGTTTTGCTGGCGATGTCGGGTCAATAGGTATAGCATTCATTATGTTGTTCCTGTTAGGTAATGTTATTATCAAGACTGAAGATATAACATGGCTGATATTCTTATTAGTATATGGTGTGGATGGTTGTTTGACTATCATACATCGTATTATGTTGCATGAGAATTTAGGTGAGGCTCATAGGAAGCATGCTTACCAGATTATGGCGAACGAGTTGAAGATTGGACATGTAAAGGTTACGCTACTATATATGGCTATGCAGTTAGCTGTATCATTGGGATTTGTTTATCTATGTCCTAATACTGCGCTTTGCCATTGGATGTATTTGATTGGAGCATTGGCTGTATTGGCTATCGCCTATGTTTTGTTCATGAAGAAATATTATCACTTACATGAGGAATATCTTAATTCACTAAAGAAGTAACATTTACAGATTTCAAGACATGAATTTCATAGGTTATATGCCCCCCCCTTCGTATAATTTATGGGGTTCATGTTTTGTTCGTTTACAACAATTATGGAAATTAATAAAGACTTTTTAGGTAAGCTTTTTGAGCAAGCTGTTGTTAATCCTCGATTGCGGCAGAATTTGGATTTGCGAACATCTGCTAATGATAATTCACAACGCATGCTGAATGCCCTGTTGCCAGGAACCGTTGTGCCTATCCATAGGCATCCACAAAGTACGGAGAATGTTTTCCTCCTATGCGGTAAGATTGTGGAGGTTATCTGTGATGAAAACGGAAACGAGATAGAGCGTATTCATCTTGACCCCACAGTTGGTAATTATGGTTGTGTTGTACCACAAGGTGCATGGCATACAGTAGAAGTACTGGAACCATCGGTTATATACGAATCAAAGGACGGAAAATATGGTGAGGATGGTAGTGAGACGCTTGATGCTTTCAAAGCAAAGGAAGCGGAAAACAAGGAACAGGCTTCAGCTACATTCTCAAACAGTCTTGGCGATTTGAAAAAGAACATTGAGTATTTGATTGGTATGGAACGCCAGTCAGGAAGCATGGATGTCATTACTCCACTCTATGTTTCGCGAATGCTGAATGTGCCATTGGAAGAGGTTGAACGAGTGATGAAAGAGATGAATATCTAATCTTCTAAATTCATTTGTGCCTCAATTTTAACGAAACACGAACGAATACTAAAAAAGAAGCAGAATAATTAGATGAAAGAATTTCCTGTAAATGGAAGAGATAAAGCGCATGAAATGGATTTGATGCGTAGATGATAATTTGTGGGAAAGACACAAATGAGAAAAGAAATACAGTTGTACGAATACCAGAAGGATATGTTACGGCAGATAGAGGATGCGTTTGTGACGCACCAATCTGTGATGGTACAGATGCCTACTGGAACAGGAAAGACCGTTCTGATTTCGGAAGTAGTGAAGAGAGAAGAACGAAGAGTGAAGAATCCATGTGTGTGGATTGTGGTACATCGGCGTGAATTAGTAGAGCAGATAAAGAAAACGCTTGAAAGACGATTAGGTACTTCTCTTGATGCTGAGAGAGAGAAATCAAACGTTATAGAAGTTTTCTCTATACAGTGGTTGTCAAGACACTACCAAGAGCTGGAGGAAAGACCATCACTCATCGTGATAGACGAGGCCCATCATGCCGTGGCTAAGACCTACGAAGAGGTGATGAACGCCTATCCCAATGCCAAGAAGTTGGGCGTGACCGCGACTCCATGCCGACTGACCAAACGAGGATTTACCGATTTGTTTGAAGTACTGCTGTGTTCCCACTCAATACCTAAATTTATCAAGGAAGGCTACCTGTCTGACTTTGACTATATATCGCTCAATCCTAATAGTGAAGACCAAAAGAAAATAGACGGATTAGAGAAGCGTGCCGCAGACGGTGACTATAACATTGCAGAGATGCAGGAGGTGCTGGACTGCAAGCCATCCATTGAGCGGTTGTATCAGACCATAAAGGATTTTGCGGCAGGTAAGAAAGGCATCGTGTATGCCATCAATATAGAACACGCAGAGCATATAGCCGAATACTACAGAGAGCAAGGATTGGCAGCCGTGGCGATAAGTTCGAAGACACCGAAGGAGGAACGAAGGAGGAGGATAGAACTGTTCAAGGAGGGAAGCGCAGGTGATAAGCCTTGCTGTGCCTCACTAAGCCTTATTACGACTGTTGGAGAAGACGAAACACCGAAAGAAATTCAAATATTGGTGAATGTGGACTTATTCGGTGAAGGCTTTGACTGTCCCGATGTGGAGTTTATCCAGTTGGCACGTCCAACGCTGTCGTTGGCGAAGTATCTGCAAATGGTGGGGCGCGGACTGCGTGTAGCAAAGGGCAAGGAGTGCTGCACGCTGTTGGACAACGTGGGGCTTTACCGCCTGTTCGGGCTGCCCACCACTGACTGGGATTGGAGCGCTATGTTCTTGGGAAGACAAGCAGGAAAAGGCGATATAGTTAGGGAGCGAGATATGTCCATACGCATATTGGGGACATTCAGCAGCAAGTACAAGTCAGATGACATAACCAATGACCGCCATACCGAAATGGTGGTGATAGCGCGCCATGATGAGCTAGATGTATCACAACGTCTGAGAGAACTGCTATATGTGTTCCGCACTACGCCACACATGGAGAAGATGCGGAGCGGCTATATGGGGGGCGGACGCTATATCCGTACCGAAGAGCCGCAGGGACTGTATAATTCTACCAATAAAGTGCGCATGGGGTGGCAGTTAGTCAGTGAAGGAGAAAATGAAACCGCACGATATTGGCTACTGCACACCAACAATGAACGCATGGTGTATGTGGGCAGGAAATATCCCTGGGACAGACAAACGGACGGTGTGACGGAGATGTACTGCTATGCCAACGAATACGCCTATAACGGATTGAAAGAGATATATGCCAATGAACCAGAATATATCACAGGTGGTAAGCGCAAGGTGCAGGAACAAGGACTCATACGCAAAGACCGCTGGGGCGAGGAACACGTAGTGACTTATATGTACTACGGCGTGGGCAGAAACAAGGGCGAAGAGTTTAATGGTAAGGATGCCTATGTATGCGAACTTCTCAGTCAAGGTGAGTATGCCATCTGCAATAACAACCACCACATCATCCTCCACGGACTGAAACAGGTGCAACTGTCGGACGACAACGTCGCCAAGGTAGTCTTTCTCGGTGAGGACGAAACTATATGGGTGAACCTGTACACCATGCAGGAGTTTGACAAGCGTCCCACAGTGGAGCGTGTAGGTTTTATGGAAATGCTGCGTGTAGGCTTCAACTACTATTTTTACAAGAACCGCCAGTTGGCTGGAATACCCATACAAGACTGGAGTTGTGTAGCCAACGACCATGTGTTTCTGTTCATGGAGCGGTATGTGATACTGAAAGGACAGACAGATACCGTGTTTCGTGTGGAGGGTGAATACAGAAAGGGCAATCAGTGGATGATGAAACTGAGGAATATGGGTGTGGGAGGAGCGAAAGGTGACAAGGAGATTCCCTCGGCATGGATGCCGAGAGGGAGGAATACATAAATTATCAGAATTTTATATTAACAACAATAATGGGGGCTTTTCTGTCTGTTTTGAGAACACAGAACTGGAAACCCCACCGTTATATCCAAATATTACGAACCAAATCGTTACTAAAACATTAAGGCTCTGTAACGCTTCGTGTGGGTAAACTCGGTTTAATAAACTGCAATTTGTCTGCCTAATTGGGGGGCGGGTTTGTAACCCGCCCCCCAATTAGGCAGACAAATTGCAGTTTATTTTTGTCATAAGAACATTTTTACCCACACTATTCGTTACAGAGCCAGAACATTCAGTTCGTCAGCATCTGCCACTCACAAGTAGCACTTTAACGCTAAATACGTGATATTTAACACTATTGAGCGTAGAATTATCAATAAAAAGTCGTAATTTTGCCGCGTTTCCTTAACATGCCGTAATTATATTGTATGAAAAGTACTATTGAAAAGACGTATTTCGTATGGCATACAAGAACAGGAAACACGATAAAAAAACGAAACCAATGAATATAACCACTTTGCGCCGTGCAGCACTTACACTTGTAATGGCAGGCATTGGCGCCACCGCTTATTGTCAAGACTTAATTGCGCGTCAAGCCCCCGTCGACCGTCGCCTACGCGCTGTCGACTCCGTAGCCATTCAGCGTGCTGTCGATCGCGACCTCGAACTCGATCTTAGTAGCGACGTTTACAACACATGGGTAACTAACCGCGCTCACCCCTACAAGCAAGAAGACGTACCTGAAAGCTACCGCATCGACCTCCGAGGCTTCCACATGCCTACCCCTTCACGCAACGTCACCTCACGCTTTGGCTATCGCGCTGCCTTTAAGCGCGTCCACAAAGGTCTTGACATTAAAGTTTGCACTGGCGACACCATTGTTGCCGCCTTCGATGGTAAAGTGCGCGTTGTACGTTACGACGCTGGAGGATATGGCAACTACATAGTCATTCGCCACAACAACGGCCTTGAGACTATCTATGGCCACCTTTCAAAGCAACTTGTTGCGGGCAACGAAATGGTAAAGGCTGGCGATCCCATTGGACTTGGTGGCAACACGGGCCGTTCATTTGGTTCACACCTCCACTTCGAAACGCGCTTAGCAGGCGAGGCCATCAACCCCGAATTATTATTCAACTTCCCCGCACAAGATGTCACTGGCGACTTTTACACCTTCCACAAGAACGATGCGGGCAATGCCTCTACTCTCCTTGCGTCACGCAACGTATCAGCCGAAGACAAAATAGCCATGACAGCCACTCACTTCTACAAAGTAAAACGTGGCGAGACACTCTCTACCATTGCCGACAAGTTAGGCATTGCTGAAGACAAATTGGCTAAGACCAATCGCATGACCAACAGCACCAAACTGCGCACAGGACAAATCTTAAGATACTAATTAAGTTCTCATAAAATACGAAGCCTTTGATTTGACACCCTACTTAGGTTCCAAATCAAAGGCTTTTTCCGTCACGACTTAACACTTTCGTAATTTTTAAACAAGGTCCTGCCACCATTCAATTTTATTTAACTACATTTGCATAGTTAAGTAGGCTCAGTCCTACCACAATCAGCATAAATTATTCATCCAAACAGTTATAATCACATATCATGGAACAAAAAGATTTGCAACACATTGCCAATCAATTCGAAATCACAGGAACTGTTGCCGAAGTGAAGCCCTTAGGCAATGGTCTTATCAACACTACCTATAAGGTAACAACAGCCGAGGCTGATGCCCCAGACTACGTTCTGCAACACATCAACAACGCGATCTTCCCCGACGTTGACATGTTAATGAACAACATCGTTGCTGTTACCACCCACATTCGCAAAAAGCTTGAAGCTAAGCATACTGATGACATCGACCGCAAGGTACTCAAGTTCGTTCCCTGCAAAGACGGCAAATACTACTACGTCTTCGACAACAAGTATTGGCGCGTCATGGTACTCATTCCCGATGCAGTATCAAAGAGCGGTGTAACCCCCGAAGGCTCTAAGATTGTAGGCGAGACGTTTGGCGACTTCCAAGCCATGTTGGCCGACATTCCCGAACAGTTGGGCGAGACTATCAAAGACTTCCACAACATTGAGTTCCGCTTGCAACAATTCCACGATGCCGTTAAGGCTGACAAGGTAGGTCGCGTTGCTGGTGTGAAAGACATCATCGACGAGATTGAAAAGCGTGCTGAGGATATGTGCCGCAGCGAACGTCTCTTCCGCGAAGGCAAACTTCCCAAGCGCATCTGCCACTGCGATACGAAGATTGACAACATTCTCTTCGATAAAGACGACAACGTACTCTGCGTTATTGACCTCGACACCGTAATGCCTAACTTCATCTTCTCTGACTACGGTGACTTCCTTCGCTCTGCTGCCAACACACAACCCGAAGATAGTCCTGAGTACGACAAGATTGAATTCCGTATGGACATCTTCAAAGCATTCACTGAAGGCTACTTAAAGACTGCACGCGTATTCCTCACTCCTATCGAGATTGAGAACCTTCCCTACGCTGCAACACTCTTCCCCTACATGCAGTTAGTACGCTTCTTTGCCGACTACCTTGATGGTGACAACTACTACAAGATACAGTATGCCGACCACAACCTCGTTCGTTCAAAGAACCAACTCACCTTGCTCCAGCGCGCAGAAGAGAATATTCCCGAAATGGAAGCCTTCATCAAAGAGCAATTGGCATAATAAGTAGAAGTTTCCCTACTCTACTATAAGATACTATTGCGGCCCCATTCTTGCTTAAAGAATGGGGCCGCAGTTCTTTGACGATGTATATGTCGCTCTGCAAATTAATGTTGATTACATTGAAATGAATATACGTGACTAAGAACAAAACGCTCAAATATGTTGTCATCAGAGGCGACTACCATTATGAAGTCGTCTAAACTTTTCTGACGAAGAAAGATTTACAACTCCCCACTAAAGCTCCACCGCTATTACATAAACCCTTGCATCTTCAACGCCTCAATTAATCCTTCTGACATCGTACGGCAGTCTTTAGCAGTATAGCGTATGTCGGTAAAAATCTGTGCTAAAGTCTCGACATTGTTAATGTGTACAAACTCTTGATTTTCGGGGGCAGCTTCGGTGGTAGCATAATCACGGTCAATCGATGCTGGCGTATGAGGTTGATACGTTTCGTCATGACGGATAGCCGACAATGGAAGACGCATTGTTAACGCGGGTTGCTCGTCAGGCCAACCTAATGTAATCGTGGCCACAGGCATTACCAATCGAGGTAGGTGTAATAAGTCAATAATTTGCTTCGGTTGATAAATCGTTGTGCCCAAGAAGCAAAGTCCCAACCCTGCAGCCTCAGCTAAGTCGCAAAAACGTTGGCAAAACAACAAAGCATCTGTTGCCGCATTCTGATAGGATAGAAAGTTGTCATATCCTGGGTGTCCCTTGCGCTGCTCTGCCCATGTTGTTACGCGATTATAATCTGCACAAAAGGTTAGCACCACTGGTGCCTGCGTCACCATAGGCTGATTGAAGTGACAAGGAGCAAGCTTTTGCTTCATCTCATCACTACGCGTCACTACTACCGAATAAAGTTGTAAGTTACCCATCGTTTGGGTGCGTTCTGCTTGTTCTAACAGTTCGTTGAGCATAACGTCATCTACGGGGCGCGAACTATATTTTCTAATACTTCTACGTGTCATAATTTTGTATAAAGCTAAAAAGAGGAAACAAACGCATCTATATATTTCACACAGACCATTGTTTCCTCTTTATTTATATTTGTTTCTAAGCCTTACCTTCCTCCTTCCATTGCTTCAACACGGCATCGCGCATCAAGAATAAGTGGCGAATCTGTGCAGCATAGGTTGGATTGTCTTTCAACTTATTTACGATGTCGTAATATAGCGTAACTGTATGCTTTAAATCCTTCACATAAGTAGCCTTGTCTATATAAAGAGAGGCTGGCAATTCATCAAAATGTGACTTAAACCACCCGACGACTTCGTTCAGTTCTTCATCAGTGTAATGCTTCTTATATTCCATCTTTTGGGAGAGTTTAATAAGTTTATGGGTTTAATAAGATGATTGCAAGAACTAAAAGTAACTTTTTAATCCCATTATCTTCTAACCCTATAAACCCGCCAAACTTTACTCTTCAGCATTGCGTTCTTTCAGCGCAGCAGCTATTTTCTCTTCCAATTCAGCGGTCAATTCTGGATTGTCTTTAATAACGCGCTTTACCGCATCGCGACCTTGGCCTAAACGAGTTTCACCGTAGCTAAACCACGAACCGCTCTTCTTAATAATACCAAGTTCTACACCTAAGTCAACTATCTCACCTACGTGTGAGATACCCTCACCAAACGTAATTTCAAATTCTGCCTTACGGAAAGGAGGAGCCACCTTATTCTTTACGATCTTTACGCGTACTTGGTTACCAATAGGTGTATCGCCATCCTTCAGCGTAGTTACACGGCGAATGTCTAAACGTACCGAAGCATAGAACTTCAAGGCGTTACCACCAGTTGTCGTCTCTGGGTTGCCAAACATCACACCAATCTTTTCGCGCAATTGGTTAATAAAGATACACGTTGTGTTGGTCTTGCTAATCGTCGATGTCAACTTACGCAAGGCTTGACTCATCAGTCGAGCTTGCAAGCCTACCTTATTGTCACCCATATCGCCCTCAATCTCAGCCTTTGGCGTAAGAGCTGCCACTGAGTCAATCACGATAATATCAATAGCCGATGAACGAATCAATTGGTCAGCTATCTCGAGTGCCTGTTCACCATTGTCGGGCTGAGCGATTAAGAGTTCGTCAACGTCTACACCCAACTTCTTTGCATAGAAGCGGTCAAAAGCATGCTCTGCATCGATAAAGGCTGCGATACCGCCCTCCTTCTGAGCCTGTGCTATGGCATGAATAGCCAATGTCGTTTTACCTGACGATTCTGGGCCATAGATTTCTATAATACGTCCTTTAGGATAGCCACCCACGCCTAAAGCTGCGTCAAGTGCTAAACTTCCTGTAGGTATCACCTCTACGTCTTCTACTTGTTCGTCGCCCATGCGCATTACCGAACCACGACCAAAGTCCTTTTCTATCTTTGCCATTGCAGCCTGCAATGCTTTTAACTTCTCAGCATTGGGAGTTGCAGCGTCCATTTCTTCTTTTGCCATTATTATAAGTTTTAAGTAGGTGTTCAAAATTATGAGTTTAATGAATTAACGAATTAAACAACAGTTAGGCACACTAACTTTTTAACCTCATAACCCAATAACCTCATAACCCAAGTTTTCAATCCGTCATATCGTCACCCGTAGTATCTTGATTATTATCGCGCACAATACTTGCAGCGCTGCCATCAAGGGGGATTTCGATACTAAAAGCTGGACCTTCTTCGATGCCAACCTGACCGATTTGTGCACCAAGGCGAATAGCATGTCCATCACTCTTGGCACTATCATAAGCCATGCCGAGCAACACTGTGCCTTGACGGTCGGCTGCCGTGGTCAAGAATTCTGAGAAAGCATCTTTCGTAAACGAATTTTTATAAAACTCCTGTCCGTTGCACTTTATCACTACGTCTACGCGATTGTCATAAAACTCCTTGCCCAAATCGTCCTTAACGATAGGCAATGTCTTATCAGCTACACGCGATATCGTAATCTCAAACTGCTTACCTGCCAACTTTGTTGTATAAGCATTACTTTGTGTTGGTTCGGCATACGGAGCATTGTTATTATTTACAGTCTGTGTACTATCAACGTTTTGTGCCTCAGCATCACTTTTTTTGTTGCTGCACGAAGCCAACGAAAGCCCCAACAGTAAGCAAGTTGATGCCAATACTATCTTCTTCATATACTCTGTTTGTTACATTTAATGGAATGGCAAAGTAACAAAACTTTAAGCATAAAAACAAGAAAACACTATAAGAGTTTTTTACCCTACATTATTTTCTATAATTTTGTATTATGAAAGTAAAACATTGGCTTATATATATTATATACATTGCTTTGCTCCATTCTTTGGCGTTTTGCGCCACATCGTGCCATAGGCAAAACAAGGATAGCGAAGCAAAGCGCACAACACAATCTGCCGTCGACACCACGGCACTAATGGTTATGCGCGTTCAGTCGTGTGCTCGGCTTTATACAGCTGAGATGAAAATTCACAAACTCATCACTCATACCGACGAGCCTCGCATCAAAGGCAAGGTATTAGGTCTGCAAGTCGATCTTCCTGCTCGCATGGGCGACCGCCGCATTGCTATCCCTATCGACGTTACGCTTAAAGCCTACATTGACTTTGCCAACTTTACAGCTGACAACCTACAACGCACTGACAGCACACTCGTCATCACCCTGCCCGACCCGCACGTCATCATCACTTCTACGCGTGTTGACAATCAAGGCACACGTCAATACGTTGATGCCTTGCGTTCACGCTACACCGATGCCGAGATTGCCAACTTTGCACAACAAGGGGCTGATAGCATTACAGCCCACCTTTCACGTTTCGGCTTAGAAGAGCGCGCCAAGCAGAGTGCTGCTCGTCAACTCATTCCGCTTTTTTCTAACTTAGGATATACCGAGAGTCAAATCACCTTACGCTTTGGCCGCAACTATTCTGATCATGATTGGACAAAGCTTCAAACGAACTAAAAATGAAAAGCCTACAACGCTTGCTGCGCTGGTGGTGGATTTTTGCCGTAGCCGCCATCATCATTGCCATTACTTATATATATATCGGTATTAAAGAAAATTCCCCTATACACCTTGAGGTGGAACGCAACACACGCATAGACCTTACTCCCGAACAAATTCTATCAGTGCGCGATATAGGGCAATGGGAGTTTCTTACTATCAACACCGAGGAACTTGTTGAGTGGCAGCGTTCTCGCACGCTCACCACCGACCGCCTTACGCGCATCTACCAAGGCACGCTACGCCTTGGCATCGACATGAGCAAAGCCTCCGACGATTGGTTCACCTCGCTACCCGACTCTACCGCGCAACTTATCTTGCCACACGCTGCCTTGCTCGACAACAATTTTATTGACGAGGCACGCAGCCGTTCGTTTTACGAAAAGGGCTCTATCCCGCCCGAAGCACGCGACCAACTCTACGCTCAAGCTCGTAAGAAGATGATGCAGCGTTGTCTCACTCCTCAAAACCTTCAAACGACTGAACGCAACGCACGCAACGAATTTACGCGCATCTTTAAATCATTTGGTTTTAAAACAGTCACTATTCAGTTTAAATAATGCAACGATTATATCCACTCATTCTCCTTTTCAGCCTACTGCTTTGCAGTTGCCACGATGACGTTCCTGTACAACCTGGCTCTACCGTAGCCCGCCGCACAGTACTTATATATATGGCTGCCCAAAATTCGCTCAAGAAGAAAGCAGCAGCCGACTCTACCGAAATCATGAACGGCCGACAATACTTAGCCGACAACGACCGTCTGCTCCTCTTTATCGACGATGATAGTCTTCGCGCCCCACGCCTCTACCGCATCGCGCGTCAATGGAACAAGCCTCACCTTGTCACCACCTTCGACAACGATGCGTGTTCTACATCGCCCCACACACTACAAACGGTACTACAAACGATAAAGGACAAGTTCCCCGCACAAGAGTACGGACTCACCCTATGGTCGCATGCTGACGGGTGGTTGCCCGCCACCAACACCGACTACGACAACCGCTACCCCACTACCGCCGCAGCGCCAGCCCGTCCCTTCTCTTTTGGCATTGACACGAACTATAATAAATACTATAGCGATGACGGCACCCAAATGAACATTACCGACCTTGCGCAAGTCATTCAGCGCACAGGGCTTCATTTCAACTACATTCTCTTCGACGCTTGCCTCATGCAAAACCTTGAAGTGGACTATGCCTTACGCAACGTTACGGACTACGTCGTAGCTTCTCCCATGGCCATTTCTACGGCAGGTGCCAACTACACCAACCAGTTACGATGTGGACTTTTTGCAGCCTCGCCCGATAGCATTACACGCACGTACTACAACGATGTTGTCAACGAATACTACACCGTTTATGATGATATTGGAATCACCATCTCTGCCGTGCGTACCGATCAACTCCCTGCACTTGCCACTACCCTAAAAGAGGCACTCCCCTACTCCGCCTTGGCCAATCGTCAGTCGCCCGATATGTCATCTGTGCTCAATTATCAAACTTACGCGAGGATTTTCTATTATCGCCCTCACAACTACGATGCCTTACAAGCCTTCGAACGTCTATTGCCCGAACCTTATCTCTCCAACGTTCTCCAAGCTCTCGAACGCTGCGTAACGTCGCACTACAGCACCCCCCGCATCTACGTTGGGCCTTATAGCCGCTACCAAAATATACCCACCGCCACCGATCACTATCGTGCAGTAAGTCTATTCATTCCACAGACTATCTATACCGACAATGCCAATAAATGTATTTTTGGCGATCTCAACCAAACGTTCCAACAAACTGAGTGGTACACAGCTTGTGGCATGAATACCACAGGGTGGTAACAACACACAATATTTTACCCCTATGATTGACCAAACAACCGACTTTGTCAACGCACTTGAGAGCTTCGTCAAGGCTGAATTGCGCCTAAGCATGGAGCCTGCCGACTATAACAACGAGGCCATCAAAATCATCGATGCGCGCAACCACCTATTTCGCAACGTGGGTCGTCAGTCCACCGACGAAGAATTGGGTATCTATGCCATTCGCGACCTCTGCCAAGTAGACGAAGACACCATGGAGACTATTCCCAACCGCATGAAATTTCTATCTATTGCCAGAACCTACTTCGGATAGAAACTTTAATCTACCATTAACGTTAATATTACTTTTCACGCTTCGCGCAGGTTATGAACATTAATATCCATTAATCTATCATAAATCTTTCTTTTGCTCTAAATCCCCTAAAATTAAACGTGCAGATTAATGAACAGATTAATGAATAAGATTAATGAATAAGATTAATGACAGATTAATGGAGATTAATGTTCAAAAACCGCGCGAAGCGCGAAAAACATCATTAACGTTCCCTTCCTTAACAACCATTCGTGTTCCTCATGAAACCACACTTAGTATTTTTACTCGTTTCTACTCTCATCGTTTCCTGTCAGAAGAGCGAGCCCACCTATCGCATCGGCATTTCGCAATGCAGCCAAGATCCTTGGCGCCAACAGATGAACAAAGAGATGAAACGCGAAGCCACGTTTTATAAAAACGTGCAACTCGACATACGCTCAGCACACGATAGTAACGAATTGCAAACCCGTCAAATCGATAGCCTTCTCAACGAAGGCATCGACCTACTTGTCGTCTGCCCCAACGAAGGACGTGCCCTCAGTCCCGCTGTCGAAAAGGCCATGGCAAAGGGCATTCCCGTAATCGTGGCCGACCGCAAGACCTCTACCCAGCACTATACAGCCTATATTGGTGCAAACAATCGTGCAATAGGTAAAGATATAGGAGCCTTTGTCATTCATACACTACAAGGCAATGGCACCATAGCCGAACTCACGGGCCATCTTGCTGGCACAGCCGCCAGCGAGCGCCACGAAGGATTGCACGAAGCCTTACGTAAGGCTCCGGGCATTCACGTTGCAGCTCAGTTTGAAGTAGGTTGGGAAGGCCCACGCATACAACAGCAACTCGACTCTATGTTTAAGGCCGGGACAGTTCCTCAACTCATTCTCGCCCCCAACGACCGCACAGGTGTACGCATTCATCAAGCATTACAGAGCTTAGGACACCCCGAGATAAAAGTAATCGGTGTTGACGGTCTATCAGGCCGCGGTGGGGGACTTGAGAATGTGGAGCAAGGCAAGCTCTTAGCCACTTTTGTCTACCCTACAGGCGGCTATAAGATCATTGAAACGGCGCTACAAATTCTCAACCACGAGCCTTATCAGCGCGATACGGAACTGCGTTCAGCCATTATCAACAGTGCTACGTCACGCATCTTCCGCATTCAGAGCGACCAGATCAAAGTGAGCGAAGAGCGCATTGACCAGCTCGGACTGCAAATGGACAAATTCCTTTCGCGCTACTCTATGCAAAACATGTTGCTCTTGGCCTGCATCGTCATCATCATATTGATTGGCTTATTGTTGAGTTTTGGCATTCGTATGTACTACATCACCATTCGCCGCAACGAAGAGTTAGCACAGCAGAAGCACAAACTTGAGGAGCAACGTGATCAACTGGTCAAAATGGCCAAGGAAGTAGAAGAAAGCACTCAGAGCAAACTCACCTTCTTCACCGAAGTATCGCATGACCTACGCACACCGCTCACACTCATCACGGCTCCCGTCGAACAACTCATATTGAGCCCCAATCTCAATGCCGAGCAGCAGCGCCTACTCAACATGGTCAGCACCAATGCCAACATCTTGCTGCGCATGGTGGGACAGATGCTCGACTTCCGTAAGTACGAGGACGGCAAGCTACAACTCCACCCTACCTCTATGGCACTCGACGAAGCTATAAGAAAGTGGTGTGAACCGTTTAATACCTTGGCACACAAGAAACTTATTCGTTACAACATCAAATGTCTGCCCACCACTGCCCCCAATGGGTGGCAAGGCTACGTTGACGGAGTGAAGATGGAGAGCGTACTTTACAACCTACTATCAAACGCATTTAAGTACACTCCCGAGGGGGGCAAGATCAACGTTTCGGCTCAACTCACCGACAACGTCGAACAAGGCCGACAGCTCACACTCATTGTCGAAGATACAGGTCAAGGCATTGAGCGCGACAAGCTGCCTTACATCTTCGACCGCTTTTATCAAGCCGACGTGAGCCACGATGGTTCGGGCATTGGTTTGGCCACTGTCAAGGTATGCGTCGAGCTACACGGCGGAACAGTGCGTGCAGAAAGTACTTTGGGCACAGGTACACGCTTTATCGTTAACATACCTTGCAACGAACATAACGTAATTGACCACATCGAACAACCGCTTGAAAGCCAACCCGCTATTGGATCGGCTGAAGCTATCAGCAAGATGCAAAACGAGTTGCAACGCCCCGAACCGCTGCCTATGCCTTCTGGTAATAAAGAGAACGAGGCTGACGAACCACCCACGGTATTGGTTATTGACGACAATGAGGACATTCGCTCTTACATCAAACTGCTCTTGGGAAGCGACTACAAGGTAATCGAAGCAGCCGACGGACAAGAGGGCCTAACCCGTGCACGCCAAATCATACCCGATGCCGTAGTGTGCGACGTAATGATGCCCGTCATGAATGGTTGGGAGTGTTGCCGCCGACTGAAGGACGAATGGCAGACCTCTCACGTGCCAGTAATGATGCTCACAGCCTGCACGCTCGACGACCAACGTGTAGTCAGCTTCGACTGCGGTGCCGATGCTTACATTGCCAAACCCTTTAGCCCCGACATGTTCCGTGCACGCTTGCGCAACCTCATAGCCAACCGCCGACGCCTCAAGCTGGCCTTTGGTGACGACACGAACATACGCAAGTCTGACGTGAGCGACCTCGACAAGTCTTTTGCCGAACGCTTCCGATCGCTTATTGAGCAAAATCTTAAACATACCAACTTCTCCGTTGAAGATATGGCCACCCAAATGGGCATCGGCCGCACGCAGTTATATCGAAAGATCAAATCACTCACGGGCCTTTCGCCCATCGAGATTTTGCGTGTAGCGCGCCTTAAGAAGGCAGCCGACTTGCTCCACCGTACCGACATGAGTGTATCACAAGTTACATACGAAACGGGGTTCTCGTCTCCCAGCTACTTTACCAAGTGCTTTAAAGAATATTTTGGTGTGAACCCCAAAGAGTACTAAAGCCACAAATTGAAGTCGTCTAAACTTTTATGAAGTTCAAAAATAAAGGCAAATCTTAAATTTAGAAGAGATAAAAGTTTAAATATAATCTTCGTCAGAAAAGTTTAGACGACTTCACTACCAACAAAATTGGCCGTGCATTTGTTGTTACAAATTCACGGCCAATATTACTTATTACTTAATATTCCATTAATTGTGGAAGGTTAAACGATCGCCTGCGGCATCAACATGAATAGGCTTCATCTTGTCTACCATACCCGCCAATAGTGCCTTACTCAAGTCGTTGAGCAACATACGCTGCAAAGCACGCTTTACAGGACGAGCACCAAATTCGGGATCGAAACCTGCCTGAGCAACCAACTTAACTGCTGCATCACTCACGTCAAGCACAACATCTTGTTCTTTCAACAAACGTTGTATACCACCGATTTGAATGCGGACTATCTGCTCAATTTGAGGTTGCGTCAAGGGCTGGAACATAATGATGTCGTCAATACGGTTCAAGAACTCAGGACGAATCGTCTTCTTCAACATATCCAACACCTGTGACTTCGTTTCGTCAATGATGCGCGCACGCTCTTCAGCATTCTTGTTAGCAATCGCCTCCAGCTTTTGCTGAATCATTTGCGAGCCCATGTTTGAAGTCATAATGATAATGGTGTTCTTAAAGTTGACAGTACGTCCCTTGTTATCAGTCAGTCGACCATCATCCAACACTTGCAGCAAGATGTTAAACACATCAGGGTGTGCCTTCTCTATTTCATCAAAGAGCACAACACTGTAAGGCTTGCGACGCACAGCCTCTGTCAATTGTCCACCTTCCTCGTAACCAACATATCCCGGAGGTGCACCAACGAGTCGACTCACGCTGAACTTCTCTTGATACTCACTCATATCGATACGCGTCATCATATTCTCATCGTTGAATAAGTAGTCAGCCAAAGCCTTTGCCAGCTCCGTCTTACCGACACCTGTTGTACCGAGGAATATGAACGAACCGATAGGACGCTTTGGATCTTGCAGTCCTGCACGTGAACGACGTACCGCATCAGCCACAGCTTCAATAGCCTCGTCCTGACCTACTACACGTTTGTGCAGTTCTTCCTCCAAATGGAGCAACTTCTCACGTTCACTCTGTAGCATTCGCGTTACAGGTATGCCCGTCCAACGAGCTACGACATCAGCGATGTCGTCAGCCGTAACCTCTTCCTTCACCATAGCCTCCGCACCTTGGCGATTACGCAACTGCTCTTGTTGAGCCGTTATGTCATCAGCCAACTGTTTGAGTTTGCCATAACGAATTTCAGCTACGCGACCATAGTCACCCTCACGCTCAGCACGCTCGGCCTCAAACTTAAGTTGCTCTATCTGTTGCTTATCCTGCTGAATGCGTGAGAGCACTTCCTTTTCGCCCTCCCACTTAGCACGAAGGTCTTTCTCCTTCTCACTCAGTTCAGAGATTTCTTTATTCAGTTGCTCCAACTTTTGCGTATCATTCTCACGCTTGATTGCTTCGCGCTCAATCTCAAGTTGACGCAAGCGACGTGTTATCTCGTCCAACTCCTCAGGTTGAGAATCACGCTCCATACGCAACTTAGCTGCCGCCTCATCCATCAAGTCAATAGCCTTGTCGGGCAAGAAACGATCCGAGATATAACGATGTGAAAGTTGTACGGCTGCGATAATGGCATCGTCTTGAATACGCACCTTGTGGTGATTTTCGTAGCGTTCTTTCAATCCACGCAAGATGCTAATTGCATCTTCAGGCGTTGGTTCGTCTACCATTACTGTTTGGAAACGACGCTCCAAGGCTTTATCCTTTTCAAAGTACTTTTGATACTCCTCCAACGTTGTCGCACCAATGCTACGCAATTCACCACGAGCCAAAGCTGGCTTTAAGATGTTGGCAGCGTCCATAGCGCCTTCGCCTTTACCAGCGCCCACCAAGGTGTGAATCTCATCTATAAACAAGATAATGTCGCCTTGAGCCTGAGTCACTTCGTTAATGACGCTCTTCAAACGTTCCTCAAACTCGCCCTTGTACTTGGCACCCGCTACGAGTGCCCCCATATCAAGCGAATAAAGTTTCTTATTCTTCAAGTTCTCTGGCACGTCGCCTCTTACGATACGCTCAGCCAGCCCTTCTACAATGGCCGTTTTACCCGTACCCGGCTCACCTATTAATATCGGATTGTTCTTGGTACGACGCGAAAGGATCTGCAGTACACGACGAATTTCCTCATCACGACCAATTACAGGATCGAGCTTACCATTGCGCGCCTCTTCTACCAAGTTGCGCGCATACTTCTCCAATGCCTGATAAGTATCTTCACTACTTTGCGATGTAGCTTTCTGGCCACCGCGCAATTCCTCAATGGCTTTCTTCAAGCCATCGGCCGTTACGCCAGCGTCCTTCAACATTTGGGCTGCCACACTCTTTACCTCGAGCAGAGCTTGCAACATCGGTTCGAGTCCTACATAAGTGTCACCTCCCTTGCGAGCCAAGTCTTGCGCCTTTAGTGCCACAGCATTGGCCTCTTGGTCAAGGTATGGACTCGCACTACCACCACTCACACGAGGTTGGCGACTCAATTCTTGATGAACGGCAGCTTGCAATGAACGCTCGTTTACGCCAAGTTTACCAAAGATAAACTTCGTAACGTTTTCGCCCACAGCCAGCACACCAGCCAACAAATGAACAGGGGTAATGGCCTGCTGCCCATTTTGTTGCGCACTATCCACGGCTTGTTGAACAGCCTGTTGTGCTTTGATTGTAAAGTTGTCGAAATTCATATATTTATTGTTTTATTATTATCAATGTTTATGCCCTCTTGATTGCAAACACATTGCCAAAACATTCGGCACACGACGGCTATAACATATATTTAAAAATAATGACAACTTGTGCAGTACACACCGACCCACTTCTGCCAAAAAGGGCAGAAGACAACATCTATCTACTGACACTTGTGAATATTACGATTGTTAAACGTACCTTTGTAAAGTAAACAACATAAACACGCTATATGCCCTCTACCAATTCAGAAGCAAACATTTCGATACTAATGCCCATATATAATGGCTCAAAGTATTTGCCCAAAAGCATCGGTTCGATAATTGCGCAAACCTTCACCAACTGGGAACTCATCGCCTTAGACGACGGTTCGAGCGACAACAGCTACGAGATATTAAAACAATTGGCTCAAAAAGAACCACGCATACGTATATATCATAAGGAGAACGACCCCACGGGCAACGTGGCACGCAACATTGCGCTCATGTGTCAATGGGCAAAAGGCGAATATGCCTTTTATATGTCGCAAGACGACACCCTGTCACCCAACTGTCTGGAAAGACTCTATCAACGTGCCACAGAGATTGATGCAGACATCGTACTGCCAGATATGCTACTGCGATATGCGGACAATAGTCTTGGAACATGGCCGTGTTCCTATCCGCCTAATAAAGACTACCAATTAGTACTCTCTCCTCAGGAAGCCTTCTACCTTGCCACCGACTTTTCTATCAATGGCTTCGGCCTCGTGCGTATGCCCTTGATGGCCGACAAACGGAGCGACACGCGCTTTTACGATAGCGATGAGTACAACACACGCATGCAATTCTTGCACGCCAACAAAGTGGCCTTTGCTCCTGGCACATTCTACTACTACCAAGGCAACCCCAATGCGATTACGCACCAATTCTCCATGCGGCGCTTTCAACGCCTGCAAACGGGCTTGATGTTACACGACACATTCTGTAGTGTTTTTCCAGACAAGCAGCACCGACTAAAATTGATGACCCAGCTCATGCACTTTTATTTAGACACCACGATGTTGCTTTATATGCACCACGATGAAATGAGCGTTGCCGAACGAAAGACAGCTCTAACAATCTTCAAAGAATTTGAACAACACATTAACTTCCGAGGGTACAAAAGACGCATCTTTGCTCAACTCAACACCTACGAACGCCTCTTTGCTCTCCCCTACTACCTCCTTGGTACAACACGTCATACAAGCTGGCTATATCGCCTCATTCACTGGCTACGTAAGTAACATGAATAGATGCTAATCCTTCTCTTATTGCCAAGTTGGAGCATCGCGTCCTCACCTGGGGAAATCTCTTCCTCACCTGGGGAAATCGCGTCCTCACCTGGGGGCGACGCGTCCCCGCGTCGGCATTTGCTTGGCAAGGCT
>OBRR01000024.1_pt1 | contig 45217 bp, 73 predicted proteins | sample 1494901 | NCBI WGS metagenome assembly OBRR01 (sample SAMEA3360689, study PRJEB22359) | human gut metagenome | biome: ENVO:urban biome; feature: ENVO:human-associated habitat; material: ENVO:feces | place: Bangladesh | collected 2011
GTACTTACTACTCTTATTGACTTTGTTACTTTAGAACCATCTTCTAGAGTGAATACAAATGATTCTTCTATACCGATGTTAGCAAGCTTTCCTGAACTTACATATGCGAGTGAATCACTTCTATTGGCTATATCTGCACAATGTAGGTATCCAGTATTAGCCTTACCAATACTAGCAATATATAATGCACTATTTACAGTAACACTACCTCTAAAAGAGGCACCACTAAGTTTAGCATAACCACTTAAATCAGGAGTTGCATTAAACTCTCCAACCTTCTCAAACTTATATGTACTATCTGTATTCTTAATCTTAACCCACTCTGTATACTTGTTTTCTGTATCGGTAGACGATGTATCTTTAACACAATATATCTTACCTAATTGTGCATCATTGATATTTGGTAATGTGTTGACAACTTCAAATAGACCAGTAAATTTTGAATCAAGCGTAGCAATACTTCCTGAATTCTACTCCACCTTCTTATTTAATGTATCCAGTTGTGTCTTAATTTCATCAATATCTCCTGTACCAGCATTACCAGTGAGCTTAATTATATCTTTAGCTAGGAGCATGTCAGACTCACCAAAATTAATATCGTTATTATCTGCAGGTTTTGCAATATTAAGATTTGTCATTTGATGCAACTCATCTGAATAATATTTAGCACCTGCTATACTTTTTCTTAACATGTTATTTTAATTTTAATTTTATAAATATATACGTATATAAATGAATAAAGGGTACCCTATTGTGTAGGATACCCTTCCTCGGTTATTCAACCGGTATTTGTTCAGTAGACTCTGAAGTCATGTTTTCAACTTCAGTCTCTGTATGATTTAGCTCTTGATCATTAGAGTTAGTTTCTTTGTCTGAAGAACCAAAACCACCTGTACCTCTATCAGTATCAGATAGTTCGTTTGATTCAACAAGGTTAATTGTCGGATATGGCATTATTATAAGTTGTGCAATTTTTGCACCAATTGGATATACAGCTGGAACACTGTCACCTGTTGTATTCTTAAACTTTAATAAAATCTCGCCTCTGTAATTTGAATCTATTACACCAACACAGTTAGTAAGTACTAAAGATTTCTTTGCAATACTAGATCTTGGAAATAATAGTCCAACATAACCTTTAGGAATTTCAATAGACAAATCTGTGTGATATACTAATACAAACTGTCCACATTCATTAACCTCGCTATGAATATTAGTTGCAGTTAAATCTAATCCAGCATCACCATCGTATGCATAAGTTGGCGTAACTGCCTTATCTGATAATTTCTTAAATTTTACTTCCATTATTTTATGTTTATAAAATCAATAAATAAATAACCTTCTTTATCATTATGCTCTTTAATGAGCTGTTTGTTCTTCAGTTTAGCATATAATTTAGGATATAAATCATCTAATACAGCTAACCATTTCTTATCACTCTTAAATAAAGACGTTGTACTAGAATATCTATCTATAAGATTTGGTACATCTTTATTCTTAAAGTTATATAAAACCTTCCAATCGTATTTTCTATTTCCACCGAAGAATTTTATATTATCATATAGCGATTCTATGTATCTACAATCTTCAATAAAGCACTTTTCTTTGTGTATTACTATTGGATCATTCTTAGCAAAAGAATCTTCTTCACATATAAGTCTTACGTAACAATCTCCTTTTTCTTCTAAGAAATCAAGCATTCTAAAAAGTATAGTATATCCAATTTTGTAAGCTATTCTGCCATGACGTACTTCCATTTTTAGATCATCATCGTACCATAGTCTTACATCAAATACTCTTGCGCCAAGTTCGTATTGTTTTTCATAATCTACTTCTTGACATTTAGCTGTAAACTTAATTAATTTTTGCCACCATTTTTTAGGTGTTAAATAAGTTAATGAGTTATGTGTTCCTATATTCATATATTTTAAATTTATGAACAGTGTATTGGATTCGAACCAACTCCTCACTCCGTTTATAAAGTGTGAACTACCATTATTCTAGCACTGTCTTTTATATTAATGTTATTCTAGTATTGTCCCCCCACTAGGATTCAAACCCAGACTAAGAGGGTTCATAAGCTCGACTGTTGCATCCAATCCTAAGATCGGTCTTCTCGTTCAGTCTGTCACGCTGCTTTCGCTTGCGCCTCGTCAACATTGTTTTCCGAGTCAATTAGAGAAGATTCTAATAACGGATTATTTATTATCCCGCTACCATCCAATATTTTCCAATGACTGTTCAACCAAAAATTGTCTTTATTATATATTATTGTTCTAGTACAAGTCTTTACTCGCTTTGTTTTAACTTCGTTAGCTTCTATTAAAGCTTTAGCAGCTTCCACTAATGAACCGTATCTTGCTAACTCGTTCCAATCTTTGTCGTACCGTATGATATATTTTTGATTGGAATGTTTTTGACCAGATTCATTAACTATTCTTGTAACAACACATCTACGTATTCCAAGTATGGAGGATACCCGCTTTATATTTTTAACCTCATTATATTTCTCTTCAACTTTCTTTCTTAATTCATCTGATATATCATACTCAGAACTATTAAGTTGTTGATTTCTGCTTCCGTATGTAGAAGTTTGACTATGACAATTAGGACATAAAAATCTAAGATTTTCTAACCTATTGTCATTATTTATACCATTTATATGATCAAGTTCCAAACTTAGCGTTTTTCCTTGCCATTCAGTACACCCACATATTGCGCACTTGTATGGAATTAAATTGTTTTTAATTACATATCTTCTCAACACTGTGCGTTGATGTTTACAATTTTCTTTTAGTATATCTTCTTTTCTTACATTATTTAGCTTGGTTGTTTTTATAACGGCGGACTTACCTTTAAATATAGAATAGTCTAAATTTAAATCATCCATCCTTCTTTTTACCTGGGAGTATCCCCAAGAGTTTCCTTTAACTGTATAACCAAGTTTAAACAATACTTCAGATATTGTTGAACTTTTCTTGAGCAACTCAACAAACTGTTCGTCTGAGAGTTTGTATATTTTATTTTCCATTATTATATATTCAATTATTCATTGGACAAAAGAGCCTCCTGTGCTAATCATTACACCATAGGGGAGTATTGGTTCCTTTCTTAAGGGAACCAAAATAAATTATAGATTATGAATATGTATTTTTCAGTATTTACTCTCTTACTACAAGTTGTCCCCATTGTCTCAGAAAGATTTACATTTAACTGTTTTTATCACTTCCACTATTATAAAAACTTGTACGCCGTTTCCAAGCAACTAAAAATTAATAGTCATTTCACAGTACTGTTATTGTATTCATTATTTTTATACAGTAGGTTCAGAATACACAAATTGCCTCTTTTTACGTGCTGTATACCACGGGTATCTTTAATTTTAATTCAATAAAGTCATCATTGGTTACGGGAGAAGGACTCGAACCTCCGACCTTCAGGTTATGAGCCTGACGAGCTACCATCTGCTACCATCCCGCGGTAGGTGCTGGTGGGCTCGAACCACCGACCGGTTGTGTATAAGACAACTGCTCTAACCAACTGAGCTAAACACCTTTGTACAGTGTTTTGAGGTACACCGTAAAACCTAGTTTTAGTAACCATTAAATATCTTTACAAATTACTTCTTATTTGTAAGCCAATTCCAAAAACGCTTAAATACGTTTGGCTTCTTTACTTCTGTATTATTTGGTTTCGTATATACTCCACACAACTTGTCTGCAATTGTAGCAACCTTATTTACAGCAGTATCAAAACATTCATGAATCATCTCTTCAGTAGTCTTGTAGTTGTCTATACAGCTCTTCATTGAAACCTTATATTCGAGCATTGTAATAGGCAAGCCTGCCTCAACCTTTGCATATGCAAACTCACAAATTACATCATTAGCAGTTTGACAAGAAGTAATATCTACTATATAAGTCGGCTTAATATTCTTCATAATTCCTTTAATTTTATAATTTAACTATTTTCAAAGTTTAACAACTTTCACAGCAGTCGCAACAATCACAACAATCATTACATGTTTTTGCGCGTGACTCTTTCTCGGCTTGTTTTGCAGCCTGCATCGCAAATAAAGATGCTATATTCTCTTTGATTGCAGCATTCTTAACTACAGCTACTCTATTCTTTATATGATCATAGTCATAAAATACAAAGATTATGTCACCCTTGTTTGCCTTCAAAAGATTAGTCTTACCTTTTTCTGTATATCGGATTTCTAAGTCTTCGTCAGCATAATAAGTGCTAAATAAATCAAGTCGAACTGCATCAACAGATTCTACTGTATTTTTAGCCATGTCAATTTTTACAGGATCTTTAAAGTATCTAACTCCTCCCTGTCGGTTAGGAAAAAATAATGTCTTCATCTATATTGTTGTTTTTTATTATTTTTAAATCTCGTCTTTAATTTAAATTTAAATAACTTATTGAATAGTATGTCTTTTGTGTCATCACTTTTCATAATATTAACAGTATCTTTAAAAACATGTTTACAAACTACAGATACTGTTTCTTTATCTAAATTTAAATTTTTAGAAACTTCATCAATAATGTTTTCAATATCAATCATTATTAACAATTGCTACTATATCGTAGCTACGTAAAAGTTTGCTGTCTTTAAGCAAATCGAAAGGTCTAGCTGAAGTTGTCTTGTATACAATCACATCACCAATATTATAATGCGGCAAGAACTGTCTTCCTTCCTTCTCCTCCATCTTCAAATTAATATCATAATTTATAGGAAGTTTAAGAATAATACCCTTACTAAAATCAGATTCTACCTCTTTTACCTCAGTCTTAGGTTCACCCTCTACGGCTTCTACGCCATCGGAGTCCTTTACTGGTTTTGTATCTGGAAGTGTCGTAACTTCCTTCTTTACCATGATCTTGTCCAGCGGTTTTACCAAAATTGAATCTGTAAATGTATATGGAATCTTTTCAGAAACACTTTCGGCTAACAGCGACTGATCTATCATTTTCTCGTTATCATTCATCTCTTAAGTCCTTTAAGGTGGTTAAGTATTTTAATCATATTGTTAAGAACTGTCGTCTTCTCAACTTTGAGACATGCGGGCTGATCCTTCATATCTTTATCGATATTTTTCAACTCATTTGAGTATGTTATCAGCATATCATCGATCTCATCGAATACGTTAACGAACGGTTCTGTATTTTTGGTTGCAAAAGGATCTTCAAGTATTCCACTTTTAATAAGCTCTTCAGCATATTTAGCTGAAATAACAAACTTTGAACTAAAGGATGTTTTCATTTCACCATCCTCACGATTATTCACTGTGTTATACTCATTCTCCTCGTAAGCATAATTACCATCTTCTGTACGCTCAAAAACGTCACCTGGCTCGAAGTACAGAAATGGTTCAATAACAGTCAATGTCTTATTCATTTTAAATATTTTTAAAAGGTTTATGTCGCCATAACGTAGTATAATTATATTTCGGTTGCAAATTAAAATTATTTTTATCATATTGCAACTTTTTTACGGTTCATACGTTATGTGTATGAGAGAAGAGGGGGACTATAGGGGGAGTTGAGAGTATAGTCTTATATAAAACTAATATATAACATATGAATGAAATAGAATTAAATGCTATATTGTATTATGCTGATCTTTTATCTCTAAAGGATATATCTATACCTGTTACAGATAATTGTAAATGGTTTTTTATACACAATAATCCTATAAATAGTGCATATATACTTAATCTAGAACCTATCTATGATACTAATAATAAATACTTCTTACAAGCCATAGACGAATATTATAAACTTAAGGATAAGTTCTTAGAAGATGGTGTTAAAAATATAGTAGGTCATATATGCAATTTAGATGCATTAGGTTGTATAAATGCTGAACAAATGTTAAAATGTATACATCAATATAGCTCTAGAAGAGACAGAGCGTAGTGCTTTAGTAAATACTACAATTGGAAAAATAATCAAATATATACTCATAAAACAATCAATGACAATGGAGACGTAGTAGAAGAAAAATGTTCAAAATATGTCGCACACTTTGAAAGAAGCAATACAAAATCCTGACTTTATTAGAGTTATGGAGTGGTTAAAGAAAGAACAAAAATATAGATTTAATAATAACTATTATAGTAAAAACGATGGGGAAAATTTGTAAATATGCCAATATTTATTCTACGGAAAAGGATAATGACGGTGAATATAAACTTATACGAAAAGTAAATAACAATGGCGTACTAGAAGATTACACCATGGAAGAGTTAGAACAACTTGTAGATGATCTTGGAAATGATAAAGACGAAGACAATAAGATAAAGAATAAATTAGCATTTAATAATGCTTCATCTATATTGTTTCAATACTATCAGAAATACGGTAATCCACATGAAAAAGACATAATAGAAGCTTTGAAAAGTAAGCCAAGATCTATTGAAGAACAAAAGCAAGAAGCCTTGAGTACTGTAATGGACGAATATACTGATTATGAGGAAGTTACAGCATAATTGTAATACATGTTTGTATAATTTGGGACATGATATTGTAAAATGTATGTGGGAGTTAAAACAACCATGTAATAGATATGAAAATAAATATGAAGAAACAAAACACAAGAGTATATTCATATGATTGTAGTGTATATCCAACTAAATTGGATATAATGTTTGATATAAACGAAATAGATTATATGAATGATAATTATGCATGGGCAAAAGACCCAGATGCTAAATTTATATCAGACGATGGTGATCAATATGGATCTACATATGACTTATTGTATAATAAAAATACAGGATATAAAACAATATTAGTTGTATTTGATGGTATACCTAAACCAGAACAAATGGCACACGAAGCATTTCATGTTATGAATGGTATATTTAAAGACGTAGATTTAGAGTTTAATTATAGTAAAAACACAGGTAACGAACACTTAGCATATATAATAGAATGGGCTGTAAAGTGTATGCGTGATGCTATAGAAAAAGAGAAGAAATGCAAAAAGAAGACAAAGTAAATCATCCTTCACATTATCTTTGGCTAAAAGATAATGTAGGTATCGAGGTTATAGATATAACACGACACATGGATTTTGACCTAGGTAACGCTATAAAATATATCTTAAGAGCTGGACATAAAACAGAGGAAGGATATGACAATAAATCTAAAACTGTAGAGGATCTTAAGAAAGCAATTTGGTATATAAACGATAAAATTAAAACAATAGAAAATGAAGTTCATTGATCAATCATACGAAATTTGTAAAACACACGGTTATACACTACAAGATGTATATAAAGACATAGAACGAGCAGCAAGAATATCATATAAATCCGAGGATAAAATAACTGAAGATAGTGCAGAAAAGATGGTACAACGTCTTATAAGTATGAAACATTATAGTCCATTGGAATTCGGTACAATATATCTAAAATTTGATAGAGAAAATAACTTCGACATACTCGATAAATACGACTATAATAAATTTAGCGCTACTACAATCGCAAAAGATTCTACAAGATATATAACAACAAATTATAGAGTTATTGTAGAAAATCATTGGGAAGACGATCTACAATATATGTGTGAACCTACTAAATATCACCAAAGACGTACTACAGTTAAGTTTATAACAAATAGAGCTGTATCTCATGAACTAGTTCGTCATAGATCAATGTCATTTATGCAGGAGTCACAACGTTATGTAGCATATGATAAGGATAAATTCGGAAATGAATTAACATTTATTAAGCCTGCGTGGAAACAACCAGAGTTGGGTGAAGATACAAATGAAACTATATTGATGAATTTATTATTTTCACACATAGAAGATACATATATGAAATTAAGAGCATTTGGACTAACTCCTCAGCAGGCTCGTACAGTACTCCCAAATGCAACTAAAACAGAGTTATACATGTGTGGATTCGATAAAGATTGGGAACATTTCTTTGATTTAAGGGATAAAACACATGTAGATCCACAAATGTATGATTTAATACATCCATTACATGAAGATTATGAAGAAACAATTGAATCCAGAAGAGAGACAGAGAATGGTTGATCTCTTAAATGAAGCCAGAAAACAAGGAGAACATTCTATTGCAAGTATGGTAGAATTAGCAATAACAATGAGTGATAAAGGGGAATACGATAAATTTCAAGAAGTGTTTAGTAACGAATGACATAGTCCGGGTTAGCTTAGCTAGCTCGGATTTTTTTTATTTTATTTTTTATTGTGTGGATATAAAAATGCGAAACAGTAAGCAATTCACTCCCCGGCATCGGCAGAGGCGCCAAATACCCCCATGCATGATGACAATGATGTACTTTTTACGACGGCAATGTGATTATAATATAAAGTAAAGTCGGTAACAAAACCAAATGCTGTGATCAATCGGCCATCCTCGCGGATGGCTGTGCTGTGCAATAGTGCCAGCACGCTAAAACAATATCTACGCATGGCTAAGACATTATTTTATCTTCGTGTTTCGACATGGTCAAAGCGCGAAGAAACGTACGTTACCGAGTATCGCGACAACAAGTTGTACGATATCGAAGACAAGGATCAGCGAGCTGACCTTGCTCGTACCGTACTACGCCTTTTAATCGAAGGCTCCGAGGTAAAACTCTATCAACAAGTTGATCGAGCTTCACTCGCATCCTCGATTAAAGACGACGACTTATTCTAAGTCTTCGTCCAACGAGCCCGAAAGGGCTTTGGGTGTTCATAAAGTGTCGTGGTCAATACGCCTAGATGTTGTTTTAGCATACGATAATCTTACAGTGAATTTCAAATCTTAAAACCATATAGTTATGAATAAAACAGTAAAGAAAATCGCACTAGAGAGTATGTTTGCTTCTAACAAAGAAGCTTTGATCAACCGTTTAGCCTTCATCTTGGAGGATAACGAGATCGATGCAGTCGTAGAAGGTATACCAGTGAATGCAGTGCTGAAGGACAATGCATTGCGTTTCATAACAGATGACGTAGCTAACAAAAACATTGATATATTCAATGTTGAAGTTAAATACATAGGTATCTCAGAGATCGGTATCAAGTATTTCTACAAGAGAACATACTGGTTCAAGACAGAAGAAGATGCAGCAGCATACGATGGTACTGATGCTAGTATTCGCGGAATACAGTATAGCTCATCAGAAAGCGAGACATACAAGTACGCTAGACCAGCAGGAACTGACTACAACAGCAGATCTTACTCGATCGAAAGAGCTTCAGAGTTCTGCGACATTGAACTACTCTAGTACAAGGAGTAAGCTTTAGCAAATGCTAAGGCTTGCTCTTTTTGCTTTTCGTAACAAAACAAAACGCTTTGATCAATCGACGGCCTTCGGCCGATTGGCCCTGTGTTCTATTAGCCAGAGTCAATACCGTTTGATATTAGCCAAATGTAGATACGGGGATGAGAGACAGACTTCAACCTGCCTTTTATCCCCATTTTTACTATTCGATTGACTATCTAACGTATTAATATATAGCGAATTATTAATTTAAATCACAAATATATGAACTACAAGAAAATCAATTTCGAAATTGTCGAAAACACTAACGGTAACCGCATCAAGTTTGCAAACAACGAGTCTTCATCAAACAAGTATCTCAGATTCGACTGCATCAACCCAATCAACTTGGACGAACCTACACACACGGTAGTAAGCTTCTCAGAAGCGATCATCAAGCACTACAAGAGTCTACTACCGAAAGAGCGTGGAGGAGACTTGCCAAACGAAGGTTGGTCAGAAGACAACATGCCTATCCAAGACAGAATCTTTGTCAATGGACAGCCTGTAGAGGTACAGCTCGGAGGTAACTATGTACGCAAGTACACCAACGACATCATAGATGCCAACGGTGGAATCGTACACAAAAAGGACGATGTAATCTGCTATCGTGGAACAAAGACACCTAAGATCATCACGACCTTAACAGTCTTCTGCCAGTACGCATTTGAAACAGAGCCTATAACTGACGAGTTCGGCAACCCGATCGTAGATCCAAACACGTTTGCAACCAAAATGAGACTGGTTCGAGATGCCAACGGTATGCCAGTTAAATACTGGGTACAAGGTTGGTCTCCAACAGAAGTATGCGAGCGCATGAAAGCCTTGCTAACTCCGTACACACCAGATCTCATGGGTGAAGTAACTCCACAAACTCCAAATCCTGATGCGGTTCAGGCTGCAATTCCAAATGCAGCAAGTGCAAGCGACATCTTAGGTGCTCCTGCTGGACAAGCAGTGCAGTAAACCTAAGCAAACAACGTATAGCTGGTAACCAACCCAGCTATACGCTGCCGCTTAAACATAAGTGTTGTGTACAATACGCTAATATTAAAAACCCTCTGAAGAGTCTTTGAAAATTAAGACGAAATATTCTAATTGCATTTAGGATATAAGGGTTTATTCCCAAATTTCAAATCATCATTTAACAACCAAACCTTTATAGTAGTATAGGTTAAACTTGTACATTATGATTATTTAATTTAGGAATGCACGAATAGGATAAAAAGCCTGTAAGTGCGACTCTGCCCAAGGTTGTGGAGTATAAAAAATTAACCCACATTAAAACTTTAAATGGTGATACGTACCTAAATAGGTTAGGAGAGACCAGAAATTATCTTGAAGTACAAAGTACTAACAGGATGATGAGTGTAAATCCTCTTAACATTAGGTCACCACACGTGTAATGCACAAAAGGTATCTAGTTCCTATCAGGCTTCTAAATGGAAAGGATATGTGTATTATACGTGAAAAATGTAAATAACAGAGAAAGTTCTCAGTTAACTAAAACTAAATAAAGTTTTAGTAGCTGATCCGGAACACTGTTATCAGCGTCCTGTACGAACTAAAACGTGGTTTAAAATAACTAACGCTAGGGGTATGCAGGAGCAATATTACGCGTATTAAAAGAGAATGTAAGCCTGGTCGTCCACCGTAACGAAATGAGAAGACGGTAGTCATAGATCTGCATCTGTGACGAATTCATACTACTGGTTGAAACTTGCCAGTAAAAGGAAGTATGAATGTGGGTTTACCTTTACCACAAACTTGATACTGTTGGTAACAGTTGAATGCAGAATCCTCCTGTAGGTGAGCTAACCACTTGCATCTAGACTACAGGAGTTAGCAGTAGTGTGTGCCTCCGATGAGGTACACATTATTGCTCTTTTATAGACGTCATTCGGGAGACGTAAAAATTAATGCTGATGAGACCGAACGAAACACTTTATGTGTCCATTAAAAACAAAGCAACATGACAAGCATAAGAAAAACCAAGAAAATCTTGAAGAATAGTAAAGGTTTCCTCACTGTCATTACCAAAAACAAACCTTGTGTATTACCACTAAACGAAAGCGTTTGTATCACATTCTCTAAATTCTGTGTTATATTTAACACAATAATAGGTATTCCTTACGAAGCTGTACCTTACAGAAGTATAAAAAGAGTCTATGTAAACAAATAAACACGATTTACAGATAATCCACAATAAAGTATGGCAATAAGAGTAAACAAAGACGGAACAGTGGTCATTGAGAGAGTTCTCAAAGTGACCAAAGAGTTGGAAACATTAGATCTCCCTAACTTCGGAGATAGTTTCAATCGCATGATGTTAAACTATGATGCAGAATTTACAACCGCTTTAAACAAGCGTTTGGAAGCATGTGAAGAAGCCGTAGCAACAGCTAAGGAAATTAACAGCATCAACGAATGCAATATAGTTTATACATCGAAGGAAGGATATGTTCGCATCTATTCTTTCAATGCAGCAAATGCTATGAAAGAACTTCTAACAAAACTCAACGAAGGTAAACTTCTTCGCATTGAAGATATGGATAAACTTAGATGTGTTCAGTTGCTCAAAGCTGTTAGTCGTTTTCCATCTCCTAAATGGAGCGACGAAGAGTTTGAAATGATATTTAGTCTCTTAGAAGAAAGAATTCGCGATTTCGAGCTTCGTAAATAGAGACTAGATCGATTCTTTATGCATTCTTTGTGAAGGAGTTCTTCGGTTTTCTTTAAGTAAAAGAAAATGGAAGTAACTCTGACTGACTTTTAAATCAATTAAAACCAATAACGATGGAAAAAGAAATAACAGAAAACTTAATCGAGATTATGAAAGCCTACTTAAAAGGTGAAGTAATTGAAGAAAGAGTTGTGATTTTAGGTAATCGTACATCTGGCTGGTCTATACACGTTGGAAATGATTGGAATACAGCCAAATACGAATACCGAATCAAACCTAAGCCTCAGTATCGTCCTTTCAATGACATAGAAGAGTGTTGGCAAGAAATGCAAAAACATCAGCCACTCGGATGGGTAAAAATACATGGTATTTATTATAATATAAATGAAGTTGATGGTATCGACAAAAAATTATATATAGGTACTTATTATTATACTCTTGAAAGTGCATATGCTGATATTACTTTTGCAGATGGTAAACCATTTGGAGCTAAAACAACTGAAACTTATACTATACGTGTCTGTAAACTTGTTGCTCCAATAACTATAGTAAAAGCAGTAAAAGAAACATTGCATCTGGATCTAAAAGAAGCAAAAGACATTGTCGATAAAGCTAGGAAAGAAACATGTCGTATTGATGATCTATCTAAAGAGGCAGCTGACAAAATAGCTGCAGAAATCAATGCATGTGGAGGTGAAGCATTTGTTGAAGAATCTAAATCTTAACATTTATGGTAATACGAAAAGTCTTGATTTTTACATTACACGAACCTATAGTACATTTATGTGAATTTGAAGGCTTTCATGTCTTTGAATTTTTCAGCATAAAAGAAGCAAAACATGTAAAATACATGTTAAACAAACACAATATAACTTCTGAATGTAAAATAAATGAACAAGGTGGTTGTGATGTAAAAATATATAACATTCATCATTTCAATATTGATTTGATTAATGAAGATTTTGAGTTAACAATTGTTTCTAACGATCAAATATGTATTTAAAACATTATCAAAATGAGAAAAAAGAATCAATTTCACAGAGAAAATTGTGAGACAAGAATCAGAGAAGTCGTAAAAGATATGTTCGGTAATATCATTGTCTTATCCGGACAACATGCCTTTGAGTGGTCAATAACTGTGTGTTCACACGGTGTTTATACAAAGATCACATATAAAAATGGCAAAGAAGCCAGAAAACAGTTTAGAAAATACAAAAACAAATACTAAACTGTCTATTGGATTGTGCATAGCTAACACTACGGTTCGTGAGAATAGTAGTGTTTAAACTCAGCTTGGGAGAGTATAAAATGTGTACTGACGAGACCAAGACGAAACTATTTATTGCATTTAATAGTATACTCATTATTTATTAGCATGGTTTAAGTTTTTAATTTCCATTTCTGAATATTACGGTTCGTGAGAATAGTAATATTTTATAATTATGAGTATGATAAATAGTCTACACCAGCATATAGGTTAGTAAAAATAACTCTTTTTGAATTCTTGCCATAAGAAAGAATTTAATTTTGAACATCATGGTTCGTGAGAATAATGATGTTTCTTTTAAAGAAACCAATCAACATAATCAATATGAAAGAAATCTGTAGATTTTTAGTACAACTGTTACTAATTCCACTAGTTACGTTTCCAGTGTTTGCAATGAATCTGGCTCTAGATGCAACAGAGACAGAACTAAAAGGACTTGGAATCATTATTGTTGTGATCGCAGTTATAACTGTGACATTAATGCTCTTAAATCGGTACGTACGCGAAGAAAGCGTATGTTCCTACATCTCTCTCACGTTTTGCATTTTAGCTACATGCTTATTGCATTACAGACTAAGTGTTATATCAGAAAATTCATTATTAAAATCAAAAGTGGATCTTTATGAATCATACTATGAAGCAACTGAAAAGATTTTAGATGAAATAACTGATGTTGATGATCCAATATGGTCTACGGATCTTGGATCAAGGTATCTTGATTACAATAACGCAATACATGAGCGATTTCAAGATACGACCGACTGAGATACATTTAAGGTGCGATAAAAAATCTCCAATGTTTGTTTTAACAAAAATAGACTGTGAAGGTTTTAGTCACACCTTATTTGTAACTAAAAAAGAATTAGGTATAATCTACAAAAAGATTAAACCTATCATTGACGCTAAATAGTCTATAGCGTAATAAATGTTAGACTAATAACTATTAAAAATCATTATCAAAATGACAAAATGGAAAAATTTGTAGCAATTACCACTCCAACAGGAACAGTAGGTGTAAAAATCAAGGATATCAAAAGTATCTACGAAGACGACAACCACGAAGATGTACTTGGAACTACTGAAGGTCTTAGTATCAAAACAACAGATTCAATATTTCACAATGTAACCAAAATAAATGGCAGTCATTGTGACAGTATTGAAGATGCCGTATCTGAAATTAACGAGGTTATAGAAGGCTACTAAAACATTAAAAACACATGAATAATCCGCTATCAATTTTAATCGAAACTGTTGTAACAGCAAGCGTAACACCTACTACGGTTTTAGAAGGCAAGATGCTCTTTGAAGAAGACACACCAGAAAATGACAAGCTTATTGAAATATTTACTGCGGCACTTGACGAACTCCTAAAAGATTCGTTAATAGTACCTAGTGTTAATGCAATTGCTTCGCCAGTTGCAGTAACGGTAAACCATAACAAGGTATACAAAACCATAGTAAATGTTCGATTTGATGTTGAAAAACTTCAAAAAGCCGGCAAACTAAATGTTGGAATTTTCGAATCATTGACAGGCTTGATGAAAGCTTGCATGAGACTATCAGTGAAAACAAAAAACACACGTGATCTTTATGAAGCAATCGAAAAAGACGTTAAAATGTACCAACCAGGTACACCCGCCAAGAAACAAGCACGCAACAAAAGATAAGCTTGGTAATGACCGCAACAGATTGTGGTTAAAAGATGGTAATACAACAATGTTGTTGACAAAAGATATAACTTATTCAGCAGCACAAGTGTTACAAAGATTGTTCAAAACATTCTTAGATTCTAACAAGCTTAAAACATCGTTAACGTTTTTAATAACAAAATGATAGATATAAAAAATCTTGTGGCATATAATACTGCAATTGAACTTAAAGCCTTAGGGTTTAACCGATTATGTACATATTATTGTGTAGAAAAATTGGAAAAGCCAAGAACAAAAGGCAAAAAGTTCAATTGCATTTCAATGTCATATCCGACAAATTGGAACAGTGTTGATCAAAAGTCAGCATTAACAAAAGACGTAATATATCCCTATATATCCATTCCGAATGTGTACGAAGCAATCAGATGGGTATCTACGGAGATAGAAAAATGTCTCATCCATTTGTCAAAAGAAGAAAGAATTGCTTTTGATATAATGCAATACACGACAATAAATGAAGAATTGAGCATAGTTAAAGTTGTATTAAAGCAATTAATAACAATCCTAATCAGTGGTAGGAGGTCCATTGAAAACAAGAAAACTAATCAAAGTTATGACAAAAGAAAATAATTTCGATCCTGGACACTATATCGGTTTTGGAATACTTCTTTTACTTTTCATTTTAAGTGTAGTAAAAGGTTGTGCACAAACAAAAGCACAGTATGACACCGTTATGTGTAAAATTGAGTGTATCGATAAGTACGTTGAAGAAAAGACAACATCTGGTAAAATCAGACATTATGCGATCTACAACGATACTAAAAATGACATCTCAGAGTTAATTCCTGTATCTCAGAGTGTCTTATCGTACATTAAAACGTGTGAAGCAAACAACATCAGACCATCATTAGGTATCAAACTTAAAAATGGTCAAATCTTGTCTATTATCAGATTTAAAAACAAATACATAAGAAAATGGGGAAAACGATAGGTAAACTTGTCCGTCGAAAAACAGTAAACGGAAGATTAATCGGTCCATATCTATTCGTAGTAAAATCAAGTAGATGGGATACGTATGTGCTTAATACAACAAGTAGGAAAAAGACACTTCATTATATTCAGAAGAAGAATATGCGTGTAATGAAGAACTTGATTCTGCCTGTTGAAAGCAAAACGTTCAACGACATTGTACGCCGTAAACAGAGAATTATCAATCACTCTGTAACAACAAAATACAATGAAGTTTTTACAAAAGACTTTGATGTCATTAAACTAATAAATGCGTACGGAGACTATGCTTACTTTAAATTTGTAAGTGCAGAACAAAAAGAGGACTTTGAAACAAAGAAACCTTATATACGTATTTGTTTAGGAGATCTAATTTACACAGATTAATATGAAAACACCTAAACCCGGACAATTCGTGTTCATAAACAATAAATTATGTCGAGCCGCAAAAAGAACAAACGGGTGTAAAGGATGTATATTAGATGATATCTATTTATGCCCAAACATAAGCGATAAAAGATACCACAAAAGATTAAACTGTGAAGAAAATGGCATAATAATTGTAAAAGCATGAAAAAAGTTGTTGTTGTAATGGCATACGTGTTATATGCTACAGCTATTGCGTGTATGTATGCTTTATACGAGTTTGTAAAACATTGCACAGATATACCATTATGGTGTTGTGCAATTGTGACGATTGTACTAATCGGTACAATAATAAGTTCTGCAATAGCAGGAACGGTATTACTTGATCAATCATCAAGTTAACTAAATTTGTGTATGGTGGTTGTTGCATGCCACCATATACTTAACTTTGGTACACATTTAAGTGTGTATGTTGCGAAAACAACCGAAGATGCAAGGTTTATTCCAAGTTCCAAAACTGGATATTATTTTATAAATTAATTTAAAACATTTATCAAAAATGAAAAAAGATGAAATGCTAAGACGATTTATGGGCGTTGTAACGTCCGTATTAATCGCAGTATTAGTGTTTACATTGGCTTTTGTTGTCTCTTCCTGTGATCCAAGATCAGGAAAGAAGCAAGAGCTGTGTGCAAAACACCAAAACGACTCTCTCTATGTGGTAAAAACCATAGATGAAGTGTTAAATCCAACGTTTAAAACTGTAAGTGAAGTTTGTCAGTACAAGGAACGATCCGCAGAAGAATTCTATACGGATAGTCTTTTTATACACATGCCAAACGAAGTGTTCATCAATGTAGCAACTGTTGTATACAACAGAGACGGAATCTTAACGAAAGATGCTGTAATAGATGAATACATTCACGGAAAATCTATATATGACAATCTTAGGGACAAACAATTGCCAAAAGATACGGCATATAAGAGGCAAACAGTCGATACGATTATTAATGGTAAACACTTTCAATTAGTAGAGAAAGGAGAAACAAATGTTGAATAAATCTGTCCGCGTCATCGTGATTTGTTATCACGGTACACAACTCACCGATCCTGATGTAAAAGCTATATCAGAATACATCGGAAAGCATGCTACAAAAAACACCACAATTGATATTAACGCAATTGATGGTAGTGAACTGGCAAAATTAGTTGCACAAAACACTTGTACAGGATTCAGTCGTGTAAATGACGATGATCCAGTAGAGAGTGCGTGCATACTAATTGGTACTTCGTATTTTGATATCCTATCAAAAAACGACTTGTTTATGCAAGAAATAATCTTTGGTTATCAATTAAGTTCAGACGCACAAGACGCAGTACACAAAGGTAACAACAAAGCTTTGCTTAATGCAATAAAAATCTTAAGCAAAACAGATCCGCCAGAGAATCTAAAAACAAAATACAAGATTACTCCAAAGATCTTAGATATGATTCGAAAAGTAGCATCAAACATCTAAACACGATACATATGTGTCAGAAAAAACAAAAACCACAGAAATCAGAGTATTCAAAACCACGTCACACACAAGCAAAACCGTATAAACGGGAAAAGAAAAACATCCAGTGGGAAGATGAAGATGATGATTTCTCAACAGCATCTTTTTATTAATTTAATTTATTAACATTTAAACATTATCAAAATGGCAAACAAGAAAGAAGAAACCAAGAAGGTGAATGTAACTACAGTAGATGAAGACAACGTAATGGAACAGATCCGTAAGGGCAATCTTATGCCTACCACGCTCCACGAGAAGGTGAAGGCTGAGATGGAGCAAGAGAAGGAGGACAAACAAAAGAACCTTCTCAAGAAAGCCATCGGAAAAGCAACATTTGAACAGCGTCGTACTCTTCTTCAGCTGCGTGCTCGTCGTCGCGAGGACAAGATCACCAAGGAGAAGCTCACTCGTGCAAGTGAGTTGCTCGACAAGCTTACAGGTATTTGCTCGAAGCCGGGCGATAACTTCAACAAGCCTCTGGACGAGAAGGAGCTGATTACTCCAACTCAGTACAAGACCGAGCTTGAAAAGCTCGATAAAGACATTTCAGACAAGATTAATGAGAGTAACAGAACTCTGAACGAAGAACTTAGCGAGTTGTACGATTCAGAGGTCGGTCGCTATCGTTATTCTTGGTACGACTAAATAAAGCCCTCTGAAGAGTCTTAAAAACATATGTTTTCTCCAACAAAAGAGCCTTTGAGCCATTGCATTAGAGAGAGGGAAGTATTCGACAGTAAGGACATCTAGGTCGCTTAAGAGAAACACTACGAAACGAATTAACGTTTCCTGCAGAGTCTTAGAACCAGTCAGGGAGAAAACATTACCGAATTCACGGTATAATAATATGAATAACATGATCAAAGAATTAGTTTAGCGAGTCATTGAACCTATAGTGTCTTTGGTATCACCTAATAAGGATACGGCACTATTCTAAACAGAATCAAAAATGTTGTAAAGCAACGTACAAGAACCTTTGAGTCAGTACATCACTGCTTATGATTTAAGCGTAAATAGAGCGTTCTAGGACACTTAAGTATGTCAAATGAAGTAGCTAATCACGAGACGTATAAAAGTGTCTTAGAACGCTTAAAAACAAGCTTAAATACGATATTCTGTCTGATCAACAGAATATTACAAAAGATATTTACGCGTATGAGGTAATTTGGTAAGACCTGGGTTCGACTCCCAGCACGTCCACAGAGAAAAGCGTCACCGGTGAGTTTTCGGTTCTCACATTTTAATAAAAACCGAATTTGGGCGTGTATTGGCATTTGATTACCAAAGGAAGTAAATACATCCAGCGTTTATATATTAAATTTAACTGGCAACTATAATGTTGTAGATTATACTCACGTAGCGTGAGTTTAATCTGAGTGTTTCCTACTAAAGTGGAGGAGAGTGTTATGGTATAAAACGTGGTTCGATTCCACGGCACTCACAACTAACATGATTAGACTAACTTAACTAAAGAGCCATATTTTTGTATTTGGAGTTAGCAAATGGGAATGCACGGTTCGTGAGAATAGTGCACTATTTGTATTTGACTATGGTTAATACTGGATATAAAGCTATGTTACGGGACAGAGTTCCGTTAGTAGTAAACCTAGCACTGTTATGGAATAATTCTAAAACAGCCTGGGTAGATCATGTTTACAAGAATTTCATATCTATTTATACATCTAAACTCGAAAGAGATAATGCTACACGTATAGTGTTAGGCATTAAAAAGGGAAATAAAGGATTTGATTTTCACAAAACAATAGATTGGAATAATCTATCATCTGAGTCTACTACATCTAAAACAAATGTCTATGAAACAAAAAGTCATTGGATGTTTGTTGAAAAATGGGTAAACTGGTTCACAACGAATTATGCATATATAGAAAATGCATACGTTACTTTTATTACAAGTGGTCACGATAAAAATGAAACAAAAGAAAAAATAAAGCGTGAGTACTTGGACTTTCTCGAAGACTGGGAGCAGGAAGATATGATGAATTTATTAATAGAACATTTCGACATATGATTAGTTCCCCCAATTATTTAAAAAACAGACTCGTGTGTGAAGCAATTCGCACAGGAATGAAAATTCATATACCAAAAACATTAAGTGAAACAATAGATTTGTTACGTAACATATACAATCAAGGCGTATCAAATACAATGTATGAACCAATGTTATTGGTTAGAGATGGATTTTCAAAAGAAAGTGTAGAATTACTAGAAATTATAGCAAATGACTATGTAGTACGAAATAACGCTGTTTGGATATTTACAGAAATCTTTTTAAATATAAAAGAAGATTCTGACTTAACCTCACAAATAAAAACACGCATAATATCCAGCGCAATGGATAAACTACTGCCAAAACATTTGTATATATATTTCTGTGATTCTCTAATCGAGAGTGTTAAATGCACAAGAGAAGCATTAATACTCGAACAATTACCTTTTTAGGTAATATCCGCGTCTCCTTGAGAGTAGTGTTTGATCACAGCGCGGAACTAACGAGCAACCGACTCTTACAGCAGTGACAGCTTAATAACCGGTATATAATAATTTGTTGATTATGAAGAATCCTAAGATTACCCAAGAGGAGATTCGTCTAATCAAGGACGCTAAAGCAGGTAATATGTCTGCTTTTAATAAGCTTTTTTATCGTTACAAAGAATTCGTAGACCACGTATTGTATTCGTATCTAAAAGATTTCGATGAAGCGAAAGATTTGACTAATATAGTCTTTCTAAAAGTTTATTACAAACTCTCATCGTTCACAGACTATTCTTCATTTGGAGGATGGTTGCGAATCATTGCTAATCGAACTGCAATAGATTATTTACGTAAAATAAGTGACAAAAACAAATTTCTTGGAGATGATGACAACAAAATGTCATTAGATCAAATTGAGTCGAATGAATGTGATACTGTCAATCGCATAACATACGAACAATTATTGGAGGAATTTGACAGGTTTTCTCCTACACACAAAGAGATTTGTTTATTATTTTATAAAGATAATTTAACTGTAGAACAGATTAGTAAGAATTTGTCTATTTCAACTGGTACGATTAAGTCGATTCTTTCTCGTACTCGGTCGAGTATTAAAAAATCACTCAAACTTTAAAACATGTTTGTACTTTGGTTTATTATCGGAATAATCTTGATTTTCTGTATCTCACGATACAATGAATCTAACAAATTGTTCTGGACGTTACTTACATCTTATGTAGGAGCATTCGCTTTTACTGTAGTAGTATTGACATATAATAAACCGAGTAATCAGAATGTTGATCAGGTGTATTCCACACAGTTGTGCGAAGATACATCAGATGCCATGTGTGCATTATTAACAGATGTATTCAGCACCACCAACGGAACAGAGAAATCTGAACCAGTCGCTGTGAGTAAGAATACGCCTGAACAAATCAACATTCCGACTGTCTCGGAGGATTATATGTTAGGAATTATTAACCCGTTCAAACCACAATTATGTACAGTTATTTCGACACATCTTGATCAAAACGATCTTTTCTTGAGAGTATTAACGTGACGACATAAAGTGTCACAAGTAATTAATCTATTAAATTTTTATTTTCAACAAGTTTAATTTTTAAAAGACATTATCAAAATGGCAAATAATAAGAAAACAAAGACGGCTGCTCCGACAGCCAAGAAGCCTGCAGAAGGAACTGCAGCTACTTCTATTGAAGTAATTGACGCTAATAAGCTTAATAAGCAGCTCAACAGTAAGTCAGACACAGGTCTTGACGCAAACCACCAGGTAGACCTTCTGAATGGTCTTAAGGCATTCTTCCACGATGATCCGAACGCAAAAACACGTTTCGGTGAAGCTGTTGTTGAGAAGATTGATGGTATTACAGCAATCGGCTTCGTAACAGTACTCGTAAATGAGATTGTCTCAGCAAAGACACCTTTCGCAATTAAGATGAGCTCTGCTCAGCTTGGTGCAATCACAGAGGTAGCTCCTATGCTCGGTATTCAGATTGACGCAAAGCTTCTTCCTGCACCTAGTGAAGATGGTACTGTACAAGTTCCAAGTAACGCTGTGACAGTTTCTAAAGAGACTGAAAAGAAGGTGAAGAAGGAGAAGGCAATTGTAGACGAAAAGCCTACAACTGATCCATCGAAGATTACCAACGACGAGCAGCTCAAGAAGTCACTCGTATTCATCCTTGGAGACACATCTGCATCTACACGTCCATACGATCGTATGATTCGTGCAACTGAGTTCTTTCGCTCGGTACGATCACTTGAAGCGTCTAAGCTTGCTGACGCCGATGAGAGTAAGACCAAACTTGCGGAGATTAAGACAAAATCTGTTTCTGATCTCTTGGAAGACATGCGTTTACTTATCGGAGAATGCCCGTTCTCTACAGTAGGTCTTGCACACTATGTATACAACCAGGCTGTTGAAACTAAGAGCCCGATATCTCCATTCATCATCCTCTATCGTTCTTCTCGAAACAAGACCACAAACGCAGGTCTTGAAGATTCTACAGTAGCAGCAATCGTAAAGGTGCTCGTTAACTGGAATGTTGATGAACGTCTCAAGGAGTATGAAACAGCATACAAGCGTAAGGAGAAAACAGTAAAGGATAGCAGCGAGAGTGTTCGTAAGAGTATGCTTGAGCCGGTACAGAAGAACATAGACTATTGCAAGTCTATCAAGGAATGTATCAGCCATCCTAGCTTCGACGCTGTTGAAAGTCTCATTGACGACTTCAAGGGAGAAGACGTTAAGAAGAAGAACAAGGCAACGTTCATTGTACGTAACATTATTGATCTCTGGATGCCCGACGTTAAGTTCGATGAGCTCGAATCTAACGAGAAGAAGGACGAAATCCTTGAGAACGTTAAGAAGCGTGCAGGCGTTATCGTGAACGCATTCCTCGATCCTTTGGAGCAGAACATTGCTTACAAGGAGTTCTCATCTACAACTAGTACAGAAAAGAAAGAGGGAGAGCAGTCAAAAAACTAATTTCGGCGGCTGAAGAAACTGTTGCAAATCTCGGTCGTCGTATTAAAGCTGCAGTACATGCATTTAAACATGCAATTGATTAAACTATCAAAGTTATGAAAAAGTTGACAACAATTTTATGCAGTATTGCTTTTGCAATATCTGGAATTTGTCTAGCAAATGCTGTAATAAAATCAAATGCTACTTATGGTACACAAATAGTGGCTGCGACAATGCCACCAGTTAACCTAAGTACTACGCAGTTACCTGTTGATTTACAACTCAACAAACTTGCACAAAGTAATAAAGTAGATACTGTGCGTGACACAGTATATGTTCCACAAGCAAAATCTATTGAGGTAAACGTACCTTGTAGAGTAAAGACGAAGACAGTCCACGTCCCAGTTCTTTATATAGCAACACGTACGGATGTGAAGGAAGACACCGTTGATCATAAACCTACTTATATGTACAAAGTACATAAGGTAGGTGAATATGATCTGAAAAAGTTAGAATCCTCTATGGATGTTAATTAGCATTATATATTCTATCTACAGCTTTGCGCTGTAGGTAGATATATATCATAGGTAAGTACATATAGTAGGTCCCATTAACCTATGTACGCAAATAAAACTTAAAACTTGGTTCGAGAATATGTTAGCCTTCTCAAAAGGTGAGAAATCCAAAAGGTAGAACGAAATACATATGTTGTGAAAATTCATATGTAAGAGGACAGAGCGTCATTGTCAAGTCCTAATGTCCATGAGAACCGTCTGGCGATGGACCTCTTAAATACGCGTAAGTCTCAAAAAGAGCAAAATGATAATCGTATCGTAATTACATTCAATGATACTAAGAATGTACAAACGTAACACGAGTTGAAACATACTTACGAAAAACTTACACTGTGGGAGAATGTATACATGGTATGGTACAGTCTGCAATGATATCGGTGTACGACGAGAAGTAGATCCAAAATAAGTATGAAGTATTAAATCTGTAAGCTGTAGTATAGTGTTCCTGGACGCCAAATCCAGTATGAAGGTATGAAAAAATGTATGGAGTATAACAATATTGTGAGGATAATACTCACAAAGTATATCGTAAATATGCTGTCTATGTAAGTCCTTGCTGTTAGATTCAGCACATCTCCGTTGAAGGGGAGCCAGTGATGGGGTAAAACGACTGAATATACAATGAAGTACGACCGACAGGCTTTTGTAGTTTATCGGGATATAAAAGAGAAACTACCAGGAGGGTGGGGCAGACCCTTAGTTGATGGTCGAATCATGCGCGATACGAGACCGCGAACAAAGTCTGATATGATATAGGTGCAATTTGGTAAGCGAAATTGTGTTTATAGTCTACAAGGGTAAATGCCTTGTAAGAATTTAGGTGACAACTTGACAGTCAACAAGAAACAATCAACAATCACGAAGATGAAATAATGGTTATACATTCCAGTATATCTTACAAAGTAATCTTTCGTTTCAATACAAAACATAATATGAGATTTTTATCTATATACATATATTATAGTCCCTGTGGGATAGAATCCGTTAAACTATAACTGCGTATATAAATAAATTTATATATCTTATATGAAAATATGTAGCGATAAATAAGAAGTAAACAAGTTATTAACAAAATTGAATGTCCCCAGATAGTGAAAAAACCTACGTTGTAAGTAGGAAAGTAATGAGGTCTGAAGTTCGAGTGCCAACCGTTATGATAACCAGGAGTAAAATACAGACAGCAAATCTGTATGTAAATCGAAAGGTAGATCTAATACATGGAAGTGATGGGCAGCTTTAAGGAGTCATGAGACGCAGTGCAGAAGCGTATGCAGGTGATGTATCGGAAACATCTTTTACTATCTACTGTCTATAGATGTGTAAAAAGCTCTTAAAGTGGGTGACAAGCGAAAATGTATGAGTTAAAATCTCAATATTCGTGCACTATAAACAAATGAGGCAAGCACTTGCCAATAGTAGAAAACAAGCCGTAGGGTCTCTAAATATCCTCTGGAAGATATAAGACCGTTCGATAATGAAACGCACTCCTCGCGTAAAAAACTACACACGCACGTAGTAAGTATAGGAAACCGTCGACAGGACATCCTTAGACGTTAAAACAAGGATGCGCGGCAACAGCTAAGTTGCAAAAATGAAATTTTTTGAAAGTTTATAGGGGAACTAACAAAGATATTTCACAATTTTCGTGGGTAAGATACATATTGCGCATTAGTCTTTTTAAGAAATTTTGCCGATTGTCTAACAATCAGTATCAAAGAGTATACGGATTAACTTTCGTACTATGTTTTTATGAAAATAAACATTATAAAATAGATATGAGATTGAGTTCTCTGATGTAGCATTCTAAGCTTTACACACTGTATATGAGATGGCTAAGATAATCCTACCGTTGGATTCCTGTTGTATAGATTGAGCTTCATTTTAAGGAATATAAATATATAACTAAATATACAAAAAGCGTGCTTAACATTTGAACAGCAACTACACACATTATCTATATAAAAGCACCTAAGCGACTCTCCGAAGCAGTGCAATTTTCTTTTTCTTTTAATTCACATTTATTAACAATATATCGTTGGTTTAATCAAAAACGATATCAAAAAGGATATATTATGAACATTAACATTCAGACAACAGTAGCGAATAATCGCACACCACTTAGTATGATAGGTAGTAACCTTGGTAAGCAGTTCTTTCAGATTGAGGTCCGTGATTGCTGGCCCAACTTCGAGGCAGAGAAGAATGCCGTCCAGATGGAGAATAACCAGAAATTAATCCTCAACCGCTCGCCGCGACGCTATTGTATCAAGGCTAAGGATATTATTAGCGTAGCAATCGGCACAGATGTTACTGGCGATCCAGTAGTATTTATTAACCCGAACAATGATGGTTCAGCAGATGTTACTTTGCCGGTAACAAACGATATGGTTTCTTATGGCGTAGTAACTGCTGAGGCAGTAAAGGAGGCACTGAAGGGTGGTCCTTCTACAAAGGCTTTTGTTGACCCTAAGAAGCTTGAGGGCTATCTTAATGAGGTTAACAACAAGGAGCTTTCATACATTCGTACTCTTAAGGAGGCACTTAACCGTATGGAGCAGTCGATTATTTCTACAATTAACGACAATACTAAGAAGGCTAGCGACTATATGGACCAGATCAACAAGCCGGCTAGTCCTTCTGGTAACACTCCAGCAGGCGTACAGATTAACGTTCATGAGTAATGGCTAAGCGAATCTTGTCAAAATCATCGGTATCACTTATAAAATATCTTCTTTGTGATACACGCATATCTGACAAGGTTTTTGACAATTCAAAAGATAAATCCAAGTATAAATCTATCTCCATTCGTGAAGACGGTACAATTATACTTGGAAAAACACCTTATCTTTTCTGGAATCAGTTTTTAGCCTGTCAGACAAAGATACCATTCAATGATTTTGCATTGAAGGTATGGGATGCACTTGTCAATCTTTCGGTTGGCAATAATAGCATCGCACTTGAAAAAGGACTTAGTACTGAGATTGCTAAGCTTTCACAACGTGATGGTGATTACGATGCAGTCGTAAAACGACTGGTTACCTGCTACGAACACGTATGTAATAACAAAGGTGATGTGCCCTCTGCGGGGGGCTCGGTGAAGTCAGAACTGGAGCATGCCTGTGTTAGTCGCGTGGAAGTACCAGAGAAAATCGTAATTAACGTTAACGGAATGGAACGTAAGGTAATCCCTTTCAAAGATAGTGCAGGTGATAAGTTTATAGATATAGAATACGGAGTATCTGGAGTTACTATTCATTAATACTAAACAATAACTCTTAGGGGTTTTAGTAATATATTATCATAGATATTTATGTTACATCGTTAAATGTATTGATAGTACGTAATTAATGATATAAAGTTTTTATGTTTTAATTTATCAACAGCATATATTTAATCACATTATCTGAAAAAAGTTTAGAAATAAGCTTCGAAATCATATCTGCGGATTTTGGTTTCTAAGATAATGTGATTAAGCTTATTATTGAGTTGTAACAATAATGAGTACAAGGTAGATGATCTCGAATTCAATTTAACTGAAGTTTAATTTAAATCAAATAATATGAATAAGACATCAATAAAATTGAATTCAAGTAACATCATTAACATTCGTAAGAATCTTTGCGATAAGATCACGAAGTATTGGCGTACAATTCGTAACGAAAACGTAATGTCAACAAAGGCTGTTAAGGCGGGCCTTGGTTCAGGTTATGACCTGAAGTCGCTTTATAATGAGATCACACAGATGGCAGAGAAACGAATCCTTATTAAGGGTATGCTTATGTATCTGAATATGGGTCTCACATTCAACCTAGATGAGTTTAAGAAGAGTAATAACTATAGTATCTTTGCAGCATGTGAGGCAAAGGAGGCTATAGCGCAGCTTAAGATGGTTCCGACTATTAATCCTACTGAGAAGTCAAAGAAGGGTCTCAAGGGTACTGGTAAGAAGGAGTCATTTTCTTCGGCAAAGATTGCTCAGCTCATTAAGGATCTTCAGCTTAAGGCTAACAAGTATGATGCAGCAATGGAGGAGTTTAACACTAAGACAACGATCGATCTGAATGACGATATGTCAACGATGTTTAAGTCAGATCTTGCAGCATAAATAAAAATAAGTGTGTTGTAAAGGGCAGCATATTATATATGAACGGTTCGATGCCGTACACACTACAATCCCTTCGAATTAACATGTAAAATTAATAAAATCATAATCAATATGAAAAAGAATAATAAAAACAACATAGCTCACAAGAGCACAACATTGTCTGTAAAAAAGACAAATACTGTAGACAAGAAAAAACACGAAGAAGAAAAGAAAATTCGTGCAGAGAATCTGAAAAAGGAAAAAGCTGAACAAAAAGCTAAAAATACAGAGGTTATTGTGACAAACGAAGCAAAACCTATGAAGAAGATTCTTAAGTCTATGGGTGGTGTAAAGATTGAAAAGCTATCCGATGAGGACAAAAAGAAGCTTGAAGCTTCTCGTGAGAAGATTCGTAAAGAACGTGAAGCGTTATACGAGAATCGTCGCATAGCCGCACTTAAACGCCGTTTTAAGAATGGTGAAAAGACACCAGAGGAACTCAAGAAGTCTATAGAAGAGCTTAAGGCTGAAATGAAAAGCCAAAAGCGATACGACATTTTGTTTATATTTAATCCTTCTCTAAAGGCGATGGTAAAAGAAGCGTTAACTAACACTGAGATTAAGGTAACTTTGTTAGCCGATGATTACGGCTGGATAAAGAACACAGATTCGCACATTCTCGACAAGTTACGAGAAATACTTCCACCAAAGACGTCAATCAATCCTTATAAAGCATCTGTAAAGGTCGAAAAGCCTAAAACAGAAGAAAAGAAGCCGTCAAATAATAACAAAAATGTTGCTGCAGCAGCCAAGAAGGCAAGAAAAGCTGAGAAAATACGTAGATTTGAAAACAGAAAACCAAGATCACACTTTAAGAAGCCGTGGTATGTAGCAAAGATGACATTAAAAGATAAGATGTCATGTAACAAGAACGTTGAATCTATTAAAACGGCAGCATAATTATGAAAAAGACAGCAAATAAACAATCGATCAGTATACAAAGAGCATACAGTCGAAAATATAGCGAGAGAAACAATACCATACCACCTTTGATGAAGGGTAAGATGGTTAAAGATGAACTTACTGGTAAAATGGTAAATAGTCTGATACGTGAAAATGGAAACGGACCAAAATGGTCTAAACCAGAGCATACAACGTATCCGAATATAACAACCGGATCATGCAAACGCAGAGACAGTAAAACTGCAAAACTGATTCCATCTGATGCAGGAAAATTTCAGCTAAAAACAGTGTTTAAACCACTTGTTAAAACTTCCGCTGCATATATGGAAGCATATGCACAACATAAGTTAAAGCGTTGGTTGAAGAAAAATCCATGTCCAGTAGCAGTAGGTTCTACAGGGTATGATATATCACAAGATTTATTTGAACAAGAATATCTAAACCCTTGGGAGGAATCGCGTGATAAAGAAACCGAACGTTGCAGAAATTTCGTTATTTCAGTATACGACAAGTTATCGTTAATCGGACGATACAAAAAATCATCCGATAAATACGAAGAAATAAAGATTGCTGAGTTAAAAGACAGCAATTTTGACATATTCAATCACAGTAGTATTAATGATATACCAAAAGATGCTACTTTGATGAAAACAGCTCAACGTATTACTAATATAGAAAAGAAAAAGAATTCTATGTTAGTTTCTACTAATCTTTTGGACCATACACGAAAGAAAGGTAGAATAATATTACCAGAGCTTTCAATGGCAGCATAATAGATCTGCCAGATAGAGATGCATATGTGCGCATATGTTTGGGGCAAAATTACATCGTAGCGGATAAAGTTTTGCTGTGAGTTCGATTCTCACCTCTATCACATTATTAATTAGAACCTTTGAGTCATGATGATACGTAATTCCGTCGTAATAGTTTACGACATTGAGATTTTCCCAAACGTATTTCATTGTGTATGTAAGAATACAGAAACAAATGAATTATCATATTTTGAAATATCCAATCGAAAAAATCAATTAACAGAATTAGTCAAATTCTTTTATTATGAGAATGTAGATAAAATATTCTGTGGTTATAATAATAAACATTATGACGATGTAGTGATAAACTATATTATTGATTTCTATGCTAAATTAGATAGATTGCCATACTTTAGAGTATGTGATTCTTTGTTTAATCTTTCACATGCAATAATTACGTCTGAGGAAGGTGATACCAGTAAGTTCAAACGATGGAAATATGCAAAATATTTTTACTCAATGGACTTACTTACAATGCTATTTAGTTCAAAGTTACGTGTAGGTCTTAAAGAAATGCAAGTAACTATGCACTATAAAAATGTTGAAGAATATGATGGAGACTTTGAAAAATATCTTCCAGATGATTCTATTGACGAAATGATAGCATATAATATAAATGATGTAGAATCCACAACAGAATTATTAAATCGTTTAAGTGGTGATGTACAACTACGTTTATTTATTGAACAAGAATATGGAATTGACGCTCTTTCAATGGATAGTGTAAAATTCGGAGAGACGCTTCTATTGAAAAAGTATTGTGAACAAACAAAACTTAGTGAACAATATGTTAAAACATTACGTTCACCAATGGATTATATTCCATTGAAAGACGTTATTCTACCATTCATAAAGTACAAAAATCCAATATTACAAGACGTTCTTAAGGATATGAAGAGCCAAATAGTATATTCTAAAGAACGCAAAGGCTACGAGAAGAAGTTTGTTCTCTCGAACGTACGCTATTCTGTTGGTGTAGGAGGAATACATTCTTTACATACACCCAGAATCTTCGTACCGGATGACAATGAATACATAGGACACAGTGATGTAGCATCAATGTATCCTTCTTTTATTATAAAGTATAAATGGATTCCCCGTCATTTAGGTGAAGAATTTTGGAAAGTATATTCTAAGGTTTATGCTGAAAGAATAGAAGCCAAACATAGTGGACAGAAATTAAAGAACTTAGCTCTAAAGTTAACTTTAAATTCTGTTACCGGAAAAATGCAACAAGAAACCAGTTGGATGTACGACCCATTTAGTGTCTTCAAGATACGTATCAATGGACAATTGATACTATTAATGCTTGTGGATCGTTTGTTAGAGTTAGATTGTAAGATTGTGCAAGTTAACACTGACGGTGTAATGTATATTGCTAAGAAGGCAAACAGAAGTTTAGTCCAGGAAGCTATAACTGAAGTTGAGCAATTAACACAACTGACTTTCGAGTCCGATGACTATGAAGCGTTTTATCAGTACGCTATAAATGACTATTTTGGTGTCGAAAAAGGATATTCACAATCTAAAGATCCTAAACTGATAGAAAAGAAAGGAATGTTTATTACAGATACAAGATTAGGAAAAGGGTTAGCACCAGCCATTATACCTAAAGCTGTTATAAACTATTTTTTGACGAAAGAGCCCGTGAAAGACTTTATTTGTAGAAATACAGATATTAAAGACTTTCTAATGTATCAACGCGTAGATAAGAAGTTCAAAGTATTTCATGGTGATAAACCAGTACAGAGAATAAACCGATTCTATGCGTCAAAAAGCGATTATTATTTATTTAAAGTAGATAGTGAAGGAAATAAAAATAACTTACTAACAAAATCTGGAGTTACTATTTTAAATAAATTATATGACAAACCAATTGAAGATTACAAGATTAATTATCAGTATTATATAACTGAAGCGAATAAAATAATCGCAGATTTTGTTTATCAACAATTGGAGCTGTTTTAGTAACCAGCTTGTTAACCAAAGAGTATAAGAGATGATTATTGAAGTAGAAACAAAGCTGCTTGATGCAGCACCAAACTTAAATTTAAATCAATTGTTTTTCCTAAGTATGGTATTGAATAAGAATCAAATACCAAATCAAGACGTTCGCAAAATTGTCAGCCTTATTAGCGACGACGAAATATCATACTTAGTGTCTCAGAATCTTGTCACCTTGATAGAGAAAGGTGAATTAAAGGCATATCAAGAAACAGAAAAGCTTAAAGAAATAGTAGCGCCCAAAAAAGACTACTTTGATCTGTTTTACGATATGTACCCAGTCTACGTATTGCGCCCAGATGGCTCAAAAGCATATCTTCGTGCAAATGTAAACAAATGTCGTCATTTCTTCGATGTTACAACTGGAAAAAGTATAGCAATGAAAGAACATCTCATAGACTGTCTTAAATTTGAACTTGATAAAAAGAGTAGAGAAGGAAAGATAAGTTATATGAAGACGATGTGGAGATGGTTAATAGATCATCAATGGGAAGAAACTGAGGCGGAGATGCAAGATGTAGAACAAAAACAAACCAATACATATGGAACAGAATTATTGTGATGTGGTACGACCAATGTCGGTTGTAGCACAAGAAGCGATAAATTATATCGCTGGTAGAAGGGAACACAATATAACATCACTTAAAACGCGATGGATAAAGTTCAATAAACAATGTATGGGTGGAATTGAACCTAATACGGTTTATACTATAGCAGGCATTTCAGGAAGCGGTAAGAGTAGCATGGCTAATCTTATACAGACAGATATAATTGATTTGAATCCAAATGAGGATGTTATTGTTTTAACCTTTTCATTAGAAATGGTTGGATTTAGGCAAGTTGGAAGAACACTCTCAAATAAGCTTCGGAGAACGACTTCGACTTTGTATAGTTCGGAAACGGACCTTGATGAAAATACATTTAAAGATGTAATCAATGTTTCCAATCAGCTAAAGAAGTACCCGATTTATTTTGTAGATAACCCGAGTACTCCTACGCAAGTTAACAATATCATCCAATGGTTCTATAATAAGTATGTAAAAGATACAAATAAGCATTTCGTAATCATTTATGATCACGCTTTGCTTACGAAACAAGAAGGCAGTACGATTGAAACAATTAGTGAGTTAGAGCGAGTATTTATACAAGCTAAAAAATTACCACTAACTTCAATTATACAATTAGCCCAAATGAATCGTAATATAGAACAACCAGAGAGAATTAACAATCCCATGTCGCATTATCCTATGAGAAGCGACTTATCATCATCAGATTCGATTTTTCAGGCAAGTGATTACGTTTTAGTAATACATAGACCGGAGATATTGAATATACAGGAATATGGTCCTAATCATCTACCTGTAAACAATAAAGTATACCTCCACATGTTAAAAAATAGAGATGCTGGAAAACCTTGTATACTTGAATTCGAGAATGACCTTATGTATAACAATTTGATCGAATCGTAATCTGATATAAAAAGGCTGAAAATATGAAGACATATACATTTAACGCAAACGAGTGCAATAACACAAGTAATTTTATCAATTCGTTTTTTCGTGCAACCCCAGACTATTCTGCGATGCTTGATGATATTATTGCTGACGATATAGTTAAGAAGAACTCTTATCTTTTCGGTGCATCTACGAGTGTTAATATAACAAACAGTCATAACGATTCTTTCAATCCGAAGGAGTTCGCAAAGGCTGTTGAGTTCTTGGCAAACTATAAGGAGCCGAAGAACAATAAGAAGCTTAACATTATTATCGGTGAGACATACTTCCTCATGGATGGTACCCCTATTATCTTCTATGATGACGAGATACAGATTGGTTTTGATACCTTTAAGTATTCAGACTTTGCTATGTCTTCTCTTATCGAGAAGCTTAAGCCGAGTACAAAGAAGATTATCATCGATATTTACACAAAGACAAATACAGTTAACATTAAGTTATAAACAATATAAAGAGCCATTGAGCCATGATTATATTACCTACACAAAAAGTTCCAGCAAGTTCAACTAATCCTTCGTTCTTAATTCTTTATGGACGTCCAAAATCAGGAAAGACTTCGTGTCTTGCTCAGTTAGATAATAATCTAATTGTCGATCTTGAGGGAGGATCTACATTTATTGATGCTCTTGCAGTACAAGCAAGAAGTGTGAACGATTTAGGAGAAATTGCTCAAGCCATTAGAGCTAAGAATTCCGAAGTAGGACATAATTTTTATAAGCATATCACTATTGATAATGCGACTCGATTAGAGGAAATATGTCTGCCGTATGCAGCAACATTATACCGACAAACTCCAATCGCAAAAAACTGGAAAGGTACGGATGTTCGTACTCTTCCAAATGGTTCTGGATATTTCTATATTAGACAAGCCGTTCGTAAGGTAATAGATATGTTCAGAGAATTGTGTGACGAGTTTATTTTGGTAGGACATGTAAAAGATGTTCAAGTTGACCAAAACGGTGAGGAATTATCAGAAATGGCGTTAGACCTGGTTGGTAAACTCAGTTCTATCATTTGCGGAGAAGCTGATGCCGTAGGGTATCTGTATCGTAAAGGCAATGAGACCCATATAAGCTTTAAAGGTGGCGATGGAACCATCAAAGAAGCTCGTGCTCCTCATCTTCGCGGAAAAGACATCGTTATTGCTACAGGCAACGAAGATGGTACAATAACAACAGATTGGAAACAGATATATAAATAATAAAGATTATGTACAATACTAAAACAGCAACAATTAACAACGAAGAGTTTAATTCTAATTACATTCCGGTTGGTATTAATGATAACATTACACTTAAGGAAGTTTCTGTGGAGAAAAGTCCACAGGGAAAAGATTTCTTACGTGTAACGTTTGAAAATGAAGCTGGTCAGACAGCAGAATTTACCGAATGGAAGAATGAAAAGAACATGTGGATAAAGACTGATGCAGATCTTCAGAATAAAGATAATCAGCAATTTGGTCGAATTATCCAGTTGATTAATTGTTTTACAACTACACCAGATGTCGAGATTAATAGTTTCGATGAAATGATTAAGTGGGTAAAGGGTATCCTTGATCCATTTATTAAAGACAAAAAGAATCTACGTCTTAAGGTTACATATAATAAGAATGGTTATACACAGGTATCAAAGTATGGTACTTATGTAGAACCTATGGATGTAGCTGAGTCTCAGATAAAGTTGTTCAAGAACGATTTGCTTGAACGACCAGTAAAAGCTGATGCTGAAAAGCCAGCTGACCCGCTTGCAACTGACCCTATGAAAGTTGACACTCCGGTTACTGAGACGAAAAATGTAGATGATCTTCCGTTTTAACTTTCAGTAATTGGTGGAGTTTTCGGTTAATCCCGAATATCAGGAGAGGTTGATTCTTCTCCTGATAACAATGTGCTAAATCAATATGTTAAACGTTTAAAGCCGCTTGTAGGGACAAGTGTCAGGTGTAAGCCCTGCCGTTTAGTAATTGGTTTATGTTTTTGTTACACGCACATCAGTTAGGGCTCTGTAAAAGCCCACATTGAAATATGGTGTAAAGGTAGCACAATAGATTTTGGTTCTATTAGTCAGGGTTCGAATCCCTGTGTTTCAACAAACATATTAAATTTTCAAACTATGACTTACGAAGAATTTAGAGGAGATGTTTTTAAAAATATTAAAGATCTCCCAAGTAATTGGAGAAAAGGACAAAAAGTATTTAATTATATTGAGTCCAAGTATAAAATTGCAAGAATAGTACAATTTGAGAAAAACATAGATTGTTTTTATAAAGATAATTTAATTGATGAATTCTTAGAGAAAGCATATGAACTTCTCTAAGAAATATACCTCGATGGCGAAATAGGTAGACGCTGTGGACTTAAAATCCGCTGTTCCGAATGGAACTTGGGGGTTCGATTCCCCTTCGAGGTACATGGGAAGTTATGCGGATGCATACGCGATAACAACGTAACACACAGGCTTTGTGAAATATAATGTAAGTTTAGCCCTGTATCTAAGCGTATCTTAGATGTGTTCCAGTGCATGTGGGTATACTGGTGAGTAGGGAATCTTGTCAAGGTGACCTACAATACGCCGTAAATAGCATTTTGTGGTTCAATGCGCTCTTTATGAGAGATACTTAGGTTCGACTCCTAAGACGGCACAAATACTAACTAAGAACTTATAAGTCATGTATAGTACAAAAACAGCAATCACAGTAAGTATAAAAGACTTACTTGATAAACTGGATGATTATGACATTTATTCTTATTATGTAGGTGATTTTAAAGTTGGAAAGTTGTTTAATAGTCCATTAAGAACAACTGATAAAAATCCATCTTTTGCTATATTTAAGGGTATAAATGGAGGTTTATTCTTTAAAGATCACGGAAGTGGTGAAGGAGGTAATGCTCTTAAGTTTATAAAACTTATAAAGAATATACAAACAAGAGATAAACTTGAACAAGAACTGTTGCGCATCGTCCGAAAAACGAATCCTAATAGTGGTATTGTTAAATGCACATACTCCAACTCGGTGGGTTCGGGGTCAACAGATATTGGAATAGTTCGTCAACCATTCACTGAAGTAGATAAACAGTACTGGAAACAATTTCATATATCATTAGATACATTGAAATTGTATCAAGTATTTAGTATAAAATACTTTCTTTGTAATAGAGTCGTCAGGGGAACCTACAAAGAATCTAATCCTATGTATGCATATAAAGTGTTTGATAAATTTAAAATATATCGACCACTTGCTTCCAAGTATACTAAATGGCGCACTAACCTGACTAATAGTGACGTCCAGGGATTAGCCGAATTGCCTAAGGAAGGAGGTAATCTATTGATAATCACAAAAAGTCTAAAAGACGTTATGTGTTTACACGAGATGGGTTTTTATGCTATAGCTGCATCAAGTGAAACTACGTTTATACCTGAGAATATTATAAAATCATTACGTAATAAATGGAAACATATTGTGATAATATATGATAGAGATAAAACAGGAATGTTAGAGTCTCGTAAGTATAGTAAACAATATAAAATGGATGCCATATTTGTCCATAAAAAATTTAAAGCAAAAGACATTTCAGATGCAATAAGAAACAATTCTTATACTGAAGTGAAAAAGTGGTTAACTAAAACATTGGAAAAATATGATTGAAACTTTGATTCTATCAGCTCTATGCGGTTTTGCAGCAGGGTTGTTATCATATACAATCGCAAATCATGGATCAATGCGATTTTTTAAAGTAAACCCAAATGTAAACATACGCATTTTTAAAAATGATAATGGAACATTTTCGGTAACTGTGAGATCAAAAACGTCTGAAGTATTTATTTTAGGAAATAAACTTGGTGTAGAATCATTAAGTTATGGAAAAAAGTAAAGGTAGAGTAAAAAATGCGACAAAGGTCAATAAGTATGGTATAGAGTTTAGAAGTAAACTTGAATGTTATACTTATGAAGCTTTTATGAACGCTGGAATTCCAGTAGAATATGAGCCAAAGCATTTTACTGTATTAGACAAATTTGAATACTTACAAGAGAAAATCAGAGCGATTACGTATCTACCAGACTTTATTGGACATTATAAAGACAAAAAGTTTGTTGTAGAATGTAAGGGTATGATAACGGAATCGTTTCCGTTACGATGGAAATTGTTTAAAAATTATTTAAAACGTCATCGAAGTAAACATAAATGTTATTTGGTTAGAAACCATAAACAAGTTGATGAGATGATAAAAGACATTAAATGCGAATGAATACAGAATTTATTAAAAACGGTAAGGAAATAACTACTAAACAGAATGGTGAGGATTATGCTCTTGAAGCAGGTCGAGTATACAATTTGAAGTTTAAACCTTTTGAAGGTCCTGTACTTGAAATGGATGGTGTACTTAGTTTACCAAATAAGATATATACAACTGAAGATGAAAATAAATTTGTAAATCGTATTGTTAAATATTTTAATGAACGATGTGAAAATAATCTCGGTGTATTACTCACAGGTCTTAAAGGATCTGGTAAAACTCTTATGAGTAAACAGCTTGCAACAAAAGTAAATCTTCCAGTTATTGTTGTAGATCCACAGTTTAATGCAAGAAGCCTCAATGATTTCTTTTTGAAGTTTAATCAACCTGTAGTAGTATTATTCGATGAGGTTGAAAAAAATAGTTATTGTTGGGATCCAGACGACTTATTACCATTTCTTGATGGTGTTCAGAAGTCAGGTAAACGTCTTGTAATAATGACATGTAACGATGATTCAAATTTGTCTGATTATATGAAAGATCGATGTGGACGTATACGTTACACACGTAATTTTGAAGGTATTTCTAAAGATATGATCAAGACAATTGTATATGACTTTATTGAAAATACAAATGAATATAAGGATAAACTTACTGATTATATAATTAATAATATATCAGTATGTAGTTTTGACAACATTATATCATTTTGCGATGAGATAGTTGCTGAAAATTATCCTGAAGATTTCAATGAAGTCATCGAATACATGAATATTACTACAGAATAAACTATGAATACATCTATTCCTTACTATGAGGATTTTACCCGAATTAGTAATTCTAACATAGGTTGGTTTCTTAATAAAGGACCAGCCTATTTACACAAAAAACTATCCGGTCAGCTTGAGGATGAAACATCTCAATCTATGACTAAAGGTACCATGATACATGAATACCTATTACAGCCAGAAGAGTTCCAAAAAGACTATGTAGTCTGGGACAAAAGTAGACCTTCTTCTACAAATGAAGAAAAGTTCTGTCAGGCATTAGCGGATAGTCTTGAAATTGAGCCAAATAAAAGCCTTCTAAGCGCATATAAAGCAGCTTATAGTACAAGTGGAAAGTCTGATGATAAAATACTCTCAGAAGCCACAAAAAAGGCCTCTACGCTAAAGGAATATATAGAGTTCCTAAAGAGTGGAGACCAACGTGAAATGATTACACCTTATAGTGTAAATCAACTTATGAAAATAAAAGAAAACATAAGTAATCACAAAGCAGCTTGTAAACTACTATTACCAGCAGATAATAAAAACGTATTTCACGAATTTCATATTAATTGGGAATACATTTCTTATAAATATTATCACGACATTGAATTTACTTGTTCTTGTAAATCTTTACTTGATAGTGTTTCATTTGATTATGATAATAAAAAAGTCATATTAATGGACTTAAAAACAACATCTCATTTACATAACTTCGCAGATGCTGTTAATACGTATGATTATACAAGACAATTGTATTTTTATACAAAAGCTCTCAAATGGTATATAACCAACGAATTACATGAAAACGGAGAGACATGGAGATTCGAATGGTATATAATAGCTATTGATAGTTTAACAAGTGATATACGTGTATTTACATTTTCTTATAAACAAGTGTATGGAGAAAATGTAGAAAAGGTTCGTAATGCTATACGAGACATAGTATGGCATAAAGACAACGATCTATGGGAACACAGTAGAGCTTATTATGAAGGAAATGGCATTGAAACTTTGAACCTATGAGTCTAATATTGAAACAAGCAATTCCACTTCTTGACGATAATCTTTGTATGGAAGATTTTTTAGAGGACAATGGATTTGTAAACGCATATACTTATGATAAAAATAGACCTTATCTAAATAATCATGTATTTTTAATGTTCGATCCAGCTATTCCTGACTTTGAAAGGGATGTTAGATTTAGATCACTAAATAATATGTATGATAAAAAAGTAGAATACATAAAAGGTAAGCCATATATAATATATTCATTTACTTTAGTAAATTCAGAATTAAAACCTTTGATACATAAAGGTATAAAACCATCCAATGTTAAAAATTTAACTAAAATAAATGCATTTTGGCGAGGATGGGATAAAGAGTTAAATGAATATATGTTTCATAAGTCAAAAAAACTGTGCAATGACTGGGAGTCTGTACCGGAATACGATTACAGACCTCCAATGAATGTTACAGTACAAATACGAAAAAGCGAGAGTGTAGATAAAACTACGCCCTCGCTTTATTTTTTATATATAAACTTGCGTTTAAACAAATATATATCTCGTATCAATACGCGGATTTTTAAAAGTCTTCAATTGCAGGTTTTATAAGACTTTCGGTCGGTCGATTTTTTAATTCTTCCTTTTCTTTTTTTCTACGTTTAGCTTCTTTTACATCTACAAAGAAACTTGATACAGGTGACAGTTTTTCGTACCACTTGATTTTTTGTTTAACTCCAACTGGTGTTAATGAAGAATATATATTATGTGTTCCTAAGCTACTAAATGTATACATTAAATCTTTGAATATTTTAGTTTTATGCTAATATGGACCATAACCTTTGTTTTCTTCCCATTCACCTTTGTTGATGCGATATATTATATCTTTAAAGATATCTATTATATGCATTTTTTTATCAAGGTCTCCTTTAGCAGCAGTAATACTTGTAATAATATCCATAATAGTATCTGGACTCCACCACGTTAAACGTTCTACACCAAGTCTCATTATTAATAAATCTATAACTTGTGTTTTCCAATCATCCGGATCTCCTATAGCTACTTTATTATGAAATAGTATACTCATTCCCATGAGACCTAATATAACAAGAGTTTCTAATGCTGCACGTTTACCAGAATAAATATCAGTTTCGGTTATTTCAAGCTATTCTCTTTTTTGTTTTGTTTCATCAGAATATTGACTTACAGTAGGATTTTTTATAACCCAAGCTAAGTATTTTAAGTATTTACTGTCGGTTCTATGAATAAAACAATCTATCAGTGCTGAAAAAGCTCTACTAGCACTTCCGTCTTCTATTAATCCAGACATAAAATTATAACCACCTTTTAATACAGCATTTTCCTATGACATTTTTTTAGAAACATTAGTTCTTTCATTTTCGTCATATAAAGTATCGTCTTCTATTTGAAAATCTCTTAATGATTTAAATCTTTCCCATATACCTGCCAACATAAATGTACGCATTACAAGAGAATATGAATATAATACATTTGACTAAAGTTTTGTATGTTCTGTAGAACTAGGTTTTAATAAATATATACCCATTCTATTCCTCATAAATTTTTTAAGTTTATCTTCAAATTCTTCAGTGATAGCATTACCGTATTCGTTATTAGTTTTTATTAAAGAACCGTTTTTAGCTTTATATGCACTAAATAGAGTATGATGTCTCATTTTTGTTCTAAAGTATTTTATAGCTTCTTTAGTTGTCATCTAGCCTGTATTGTTCATTTCGTCTATAAATTGCTGTAAATTATAAAATTTACCATTGTAATATCTATACTATTGAAATGTAATTCCAACAATCTGTGAACATATTGTATATTCTCCTAAAGAAAACGGAGACATTAACATTTCAGATGAAAATAATCTACCAAGTCTTGTTTTATCAGTTCTATTATATTTATTACTTCCTTCGTTATGTAAATCAAAATAATTAATAGCTGTAGGTATTATTTGATAACCATTACCTATATTATGAGCTCTATAATCAAATGTTCCTAATAATGCAGACGGAAGAGCACATAATCCTGCAAATAAACCGGACATAAATTCCCACGGTCTCATATATTTACTAGAAAATGCTTCAACAGACATTGATAAAAATGGATCTAAATAGTTTATTATAGCAGGAAACATACTTAATGATAACAAACCTGTAGTAAATAATGATTTAGCTATAGGTAATAATTTTAATGACACTCTTGATATTTTACTTCTATTAACTGTCGGGTTCATATCATCAGTATCATAACCTCTAGTTCTGCCATAAAATTGTCTATTTACAATTCCTTGTAATAAATGTAATTGATTCTATCTTGTTGTGTTATTTGATTTTAATTTATCAATAACTGTCTAGAATAATGGTAATTTTTTAGACTTTAAATTATAATTAATAGCCATTTCATAAAACCTCATAACTGATCCAAATACATCACTTGTAATAGCTTTGGAATCTTCCAATCTTTGAATATATCTTATAGGTATATTCATTGAACGTGTTCCGTCTGGTCTTAATTCAAAGTCATTATTTATATCAGTATCTGTTTCATTTATAGCAAAATTTCTATTCCACATATATCCAAAGTTTTTACCAAATGCGAAAGGATGTCTCCATCCATACATTTTACTTGAAGCTCCTATCTATGGTAATCTATGATCATATTCTCTTAAGAATGGAATCAATTTATAACTATCATTCATAGTTTCAACCAAAGCATCATAGTAATCTTTTAAAGCTTTGTTTTTCTGAATTTCTTCAAATGTGTTATTTGTATAAGATATTCCGTTATTTGATGTTTTTTCAGTAAAAGGTTGTCTCGTATGTTTATCGTTTTCATCATATCTATCATCTATCCACATTTTATTACTTCCTTCTACATCAATAATTGAATACAACTATGTAGGTGTTTTAATTATTCCATCAACCCATACACCGTCTATATCTACTTGGAGAGCTCTAGGTGCAGTAACATAGAATATACTTAATGGCTTTTGTTTTCCTTTTTCATCAGTGTAATAAAATTGATTCATTTCCTGTACAAGTCTCTAATGATTATTCGGATCATTTGGATATTCTCTTTCCAATCTTTCCATTATAGATTGTGATATTTTCTATTCGAATGGTATTTTTAAACCATTAGCCTGCTCATACATTACAGCTGTTTTTCCAAGTAACTGTTGATATTCAGTAACATCGCTTTTACTTACTTTATTTTTCTTATTTAATACTGCTCGTTCTTTAGATATCTATATATCTAATTTTTTTAAATTCTACCAAAATTCTTCAAAACCTTCTCTTATTTTTCCGTTTTCTAAATCAAAAACTCTTGATATATCTGGATAAGAAAGACCTCTTAATTTTATAATTTGTAATAATTTTCGTCTATTTGTCTAAAGTTCTTCTAATTCTTCACTATTACGTGTTCCAAATATCTTGGCAACTTTATCCCATATCTATGGATTTACTTCTGTGTACGTATTGTTATTTTCAAACAATTCTTTATTTGCGGCAGCATCGTACGCAGCTTTATAGGATTCTTCATCAAGTTTATATTTTATTTTATCTCTTGTGAATATACTCCATTTTGTAAGTTCATCAGCTATCTACCTTTCTATGGTACCTTTTTCTTTTAGTCTTCCACACGAGTCATATATTGAAGACATCTAGGCTTTCTATCTTTCAAGTCTTAATAACTCTCTTTGCTTATTTACAGGAAGTAAATCAGTTCTTGTAGGACCTTCTGGTAATGAATTTCTTATTGCATTTATTTTATTATCAAGCTCGTTTCTTGCTTTTATGGTAGCAGGAGACAATATATCTATACGTGCATCATAATACGCAGTAGTAAATCTACGTACACAATGATCTCCATACCAATGATTTATTTTATGTAAATAATTTTTCTCAATATCTTCGCATCCTTCTGGAAATACTACATTTCCTTTATCATCTATTTCAATTTCGTATTTTTTATCACCTAATCTAGTCGCTATCTATTGTTCAATACCATCTTTTCCTTGTAATATTATATTTAAGAATTTATTAAGATCGTGATAAAATTTACCGTAGTTTACTTCTGTAGCAAAGTTTCCTGTATATCCATCATCATCACGTTCCATAAACATTCTTTCAATATTACTTATAGTGTCTTTAAATTTACCTCCATAAGATTGTATTGCTTTTTTACGAAGTTTATCCAACTTTTGACCTCTATCATTTACAGAACGATATTTATCATTTTCTATATTTTCAATAACATCGCCAAGTAATCTGATTAATGGAGATTTAGAATGTTGTGTAAGTCCAACCCATACTTCTATACCACTTATATCACCAAATACATTTTGATCTTCAATCCATGTACGAATACTATATTTCATTCTTTCTTTATGAAAATCATCAAGATTGGTATTTTCATCAATATAATTGTTTACATACGAAGTAATATGTTCTATTATAGCATTATCGTACGTATTTATACAATCAGAAATAAGTGTTTCGATTCCTAATTTAGATTGTGTACCTTTTATTGCATCCAGTAATCTCTGTTGAACATCCTAACCATAATATATAATAAAGCTTGGATCACACAATGCTTTGTTTAATTTATTTATAACATTTCTGTAATATTCAATCGTATTTTGTCTATATTCCTGTAATTCTTTAAATGTTACCTATTGTGTTTGAAGATTTGATTTATCAAAATTCGGATCATTTAGTCTATCAGAATCTATATATTCTATTTCTGTTTCTCCTGTAAATGGATTTTTATGTTCAATATACATAAGTTGTTTATACATATTTGATTCTGCAGACTGTAATAAAGAACCCATCTGTTCTATTTCCTAATAAGCTCTATCTATAAAATTCTTAATAAGAATTATATTAGCATTAAGTTCTTCTTCAGTGTGTGACATTTTTTCTTTATCGGATCTAGATAAATATTTTTTATTTAATGTTTTGCGATACTATTCACGCTATTTACTTATCTTATCAATAAACTGTCTTACTTCATCTTCAGCAAGCTACATATTCATTAATATAATAGGATCGTTCTGTGTTTTTCTAAATGATTTATTTCTAGATACTGTTCCTTGTATTATATTCTTAATAGCTGACTATGTTTTATCCATCAATAATGGAGTATAATTAACAACATTATTTTTAAATATAGATTCTCGTTTTGCATCACTGATTTTCTATGTTACAGATTTTTTCTTAAACATTCTCTAATCAGCCATGTTGTATAATCTCTATTTACTGGTTATAATTTTTTGTTGTTCGTTTATCGCAAATGCTCTAGCTACATTATTTAATAGTGCAGTTCTTGTTAATTTATTTTGTACATTAAAAGTTTTAAATAACATGGAACCAAATTTGGTCCAAAAATGCGCAAAGAAAGAATCGTTATGAGCATTATCTACAAATTGATTTTCTGTAGTTTTCATAGTAATCAATTCTACAAGAGCCTCTTCTCTTTCTTCGTCTGTCATTCCCTTTTTGTCTACTGCTTTCAATGCTGCCTACACCAAACTACTTCTCCAGAACATTCTTAAATAATGGTGAGCTAATTCGTGATTAAATGTAGTAGGATCTGCAGAATTTAATGCTATACCTATTACATGATGAGCATTTGTAGATTTTGTATTATAATCATAATAACCATTAGCATCGTCAAGATATTCAAAGAACTATACTAATAATGAATCTTTACCGTCTACAGTCTTCCAAGTACCATCTTCTTGTTTATGTAAACCAAAAGCTTGTGCCAACTGTAGCTAAGTAGATTGCATTATTTGTTGTTGTTTTTGTAAACACCACTATGTTTTTGCAGATATTATAGATTTACTTATATCGTCTATAGGTTGACCATTTTTCATCTATTCTCTGAGAGCGTCTACAACAAAGTCATCTCTTTCTCTATCTAATTTATTTACATTTGAAATATATACGTCATTTGTTTGCTGAATATTTTCGTCTTCATTTTCGTCAGAATATATTTCATTCATTATGTTATCTATATCATTAATATCGAACAAATTTTCAGAAATAGCTTGTTTAGTCTATTCATGTGACATTTCATCGTATGTATATCCAGATTGCTAATTTAATATGTTAAATATAACTTGTTGTATCTAATCATGTGAATTTATAGATAAGGCGCCTCCTATAATATTTATTATATTTTCAAAGGCGTTTGAAAATTTCTATTCATCCACTGAAGGAATATACTTTAGCATGTCTCTAAAATCCTATTTTGATATAAATTCTGCTATAAACTCTCTCTCGTTTAGAAATCCATGTATGTTTGTACGCACAAGATTAGAGTTATTATACTAATTTAAATATTTAACATATTCTCGTAAAGTGTGTCTAAGTTTAGGATGTTCTATTAAATACCTAGTCGTAACATAATGAGTAGCTTCATG
>OBRR01000028.1_pt1 | contig 43220 bp, 26 predicted proteins | sample 1494901 | NCBI WGS metagenome assembly OBRR01 (sample SAMEA3360689, study PRJEB22359) | human gut metagenome | biome: ENVO:urban biome; feature: ENVO:human-associated habitat; material: ENVO:feces | place: Bangladesh | collected 2011
GCCTAAAGGCTTATCGTGATATAAAAAACTCATTAGATACAGCCAAAGAGGAAGGTCGTGCAGAGGGTCGTGCAGAAGGTCGTGCAGAAGGACGTGCAGAAGGACGTGCAGAAGGACGCGCAGAAGGACGTGCCGAAGGACGTGCAGAAGGACGTGCCGAAGGACGTGCAGAGGGTCGTGCAGAAGTAGCAAAAAAAATGTTATCAATGGGTATGTCCCCCAATGATATAGCCGAAGCTACAGGACTCGCGCTTGACGAGATATCAGCATTGTAAGTGCAAGCAGTCAAAAAAGGGCTTGTTATTAAACGATAAATGCAGCTAAATCATAAGTCAATAAGAAATTTGTGGCTCAGTGATAAATCGTGTGGGTAAACTGCAATTTGTCGGCCTAATTGGGGGGCGGGTTTTTAACCCGCGGCAGCAGCAGGTTTGAACATCTACTTATAGTCGCTTAGCGCGAGAACATACATAACATACAATTTTACATACTTATTTACGTACTATACTCAATTTGTGCCAAGGCACAAATTGAGTATAGTATGTAAAATTGTATGTTATGTATGTTCTCGCGCTAAGCGACTATAAGTAGATGCCCAAAGCATGCTGCTGCCGCGGGTTAAAAACCCGCCCCCCAATTAGCCCCCCAATTAGGCCGATAAATTGCAGCTTATCACTACCCTTAATATTTGTAAAACAGAATACAAATATTTCATAATTCAATTTTATACAAAATGAACTTATAATTATAACAAAATGAAGCGTTTTTGAATAAATTCTTTGCTTTATGCTATAAAAATACAAAAAACATTTGGCACTTTAAATTTAATCTGTAAATTTGCGAGCAGATCAACTAAACAAAAATTATATAAAATACGTATGAATAAATTACTACGTTCGCTAGCACTTTTACTTTGTGCATGTACTTCATTGTACACTTTTGCACAACACGAAGTAAAATTTGGCTATTGCAATGACGAACTTTCGCCACGTTATGAATTTGTGGCCAACGAAAGTCAACAAGATTTTACTTTCGGCTGTGCCATTCTCATTCCCAGTTCACGCCTACAAATGCTGAAGGGACAAAAGATTACGCGTATGCGCTTTGCTTGCACCAAAGGCATTAAGTCGTGCAACGCCTGGGCAAAGAGCCAACTTAATGGACTTCCCATTGCTAAAATATATAAAGTTGGTACCACCGTTGGAGGTTGGAATGAAGTAACCTTTGAAGAACCTATCGAAATTACGGGCGACGACCTTTATATCGGTTATAGTGGCAAGGTGCCTTATGGGGGTGCCATTTTCTTTGACGGTGCAGTCAATCCCAATGGCGTATTCATGCTCGAAAATGGTGAATGGAGCGATTGGAGTACAAATGGTTGTCGTCCTCTTTGCATTCAAGCTTTTGCTACATTGGATAGCGACGTACCCTTGGTTGACTTAGGCATCGAAAAGGTAACCTTCACCTCACCTTACACGCAAAAGGGCAACGACGTACAAGCCAGTGTACAAATAGGTAACTATGGCGAAACGACCGTCGACGCACCAAAGATGTTTTATAGTGTAAATGGTGCTGATCCCGTTGCCATTACGACCTCTGGTAGCATCAACACCAATAGTAGCGCAACGTTCAACTTCAGCGTACCCACCACGACGCTTGAAGAGGGAAAGGTTCCTCTCCGCGTTTGGGCAGAAACGGACGAGAACTACAAGGGCAACGATACGCTGAGTACTGAGATGTTGGTCTACTCAAATAGTTATCCCCACAAAGTGCTTTGCGAACACTTCACTACACTGGAGTGTGTCAACTGCCCCGTTGGTCACGATGCGCTAAAGGAAGTATTCAAAGGTAAGTATAACTACGTTTGGGTAGCTCACCACATTGGTTACTACACCGACGAACTTACACAACAAGCCTCTTACGACTTAGAGAAGTTTGGCGCAACACAAGCTCCTCTCGCCATGTTCGACCGCCGCATACTTAGCACCAGCACTTCAAGCACTAAACCCGTATTTGGTATCAACTGGGGTACAGTTGCTGCAAGTACGAAGGCTATCAGCCCTGCTTTCGAATCATGCGCTTCTACTCCCGCTTTTGTATCAGTAAACATTAAGAACAGCTATAATGCCGAGACGCGTGAGTTGACGACTACCGTATCAGGCGAACGTAACAAGCTCTTCCCTGTATTCTACGACAATACAGTACTTACAGTCGAATTAGTTGAAGACAGTGTACAGACGAAGGCAGGACAGAACGACACGAACGAGCGCATTCATAGCAACGTATTCCGCCAAGCCATTACACGTACTTTAGGCGATGAAATGGTATGGAATGGCGACAACTATAGCGAGACTTATACCGTCAGCATTCCTGAAGAGTACAATGCGAAGAACGTGCGCGTAGTAGCTTTCGTCTCATTCCCCACGACTGACACTTCACACGCTGACGTATTGAACGCAAATGAGCTGAACATCAATGCTGCCGAAACGACGGGTATCAATCAAGTAACGACAAATGATGCACAAGTGCTCAACCGCACCTTCTACAACATGCAAGGCCAGCGCATCAATCGTCCTACAATGAATGGTGCTTATCTCGAGCGCATCGAAACAACTCAGGGCGTTCAAACGGTGAAGAGAATGAAGTAAGTTTAATGAGTTTAATGAGTTTAATAAGTTTATGACTTACGCAAACTTTAAGACTCGTCTAAATAAAGCGTGCTTTCTAACCTCACTAAACTTATTAAACTCACTAAACTTATTAAACTAATTAAACTAATTAACCTAATAAAATATGAGAAAATCTTTACTCACTGCAGCCCTTGCTGCTATGGCCATGACCTCTGCCAATGCACAGGTGTATGACAACATTCAAGACTATGAGTTCGACTGTTTTTCAGACAATGGGCAATTCATCTCTGCAGCCAACATAAACTCTGGTGTTACAATTCTCAATCGCTATACAGGTCAGCAATACGATTTCTTTGACCCCCAATTGGCAGTCATTTATGCTTGCTTCGGCATTTCTAACAACGGCATTGCCGTAGGTAACAATGGCTACTGCGCTTGCTATTGGAAGGACGGTAAAGAAATTGAGTTGCCCCAACCCGCTGAGGGGGATGACGCACACGACTGTATGGGTAATGCCTTTTCTGTCAGTGCCAATGGTAAGTACATCGTTGGTGGCGTTTCAACAGGTGCGGGCTACTCTGCAGACAACCTCATGATGGAACCCGTCATTTGGACTTTACAAGCTGACGGCACTTACTCTTATGAAGTATTGCCCTATGACAAGACTGACTTCAGCGGTCGCGCTCCACAGTACATCAGTACACAGTGCATCTCTGAGGACGGTAAGTTTGCAGTAGTTCAGGTACGCGACTACTCTGGTGTTGTTATGTACCCTGTCTTCTACACGAAGCAAGACAACGGCACTTGGACTCGCAAGACATTCGGTGCTGGCTTCTTCTGGGACGAAGAGAAAATTGCAGCGTTACCCGAAATGCCCGTTAACCCTTCTAAGGAAATTCCCAATCCCGTAGCTTACTTCACCAAACAAGACACTATCGACTACAACAAAGCTGCTGCTGACTATAGTGAAGCACTCGACGAATGCAAACAAGGTATTCGCGATTGGGACAAACTACCCGTATACCCTCAATACTGGATGTACATCAGCGAGAAGCGTGATCAATGGGTAGCCGACTCTGCTGCTTATATGGCCAAAGCCAACAAGTACGATAGCGATATTACTGACTACCTTGCAAAGTTCCAGGCTGCTCTTTCTAACAAGAGCATTGTCATGAACCAATGGAGCATGTCAACGAATGGTAAGTACGTTGCTACGGCTATGGAGGACAACAACCTTCGCTACACTTATCCTGCTTACTTCGACCTCACAGGCGAAGAACCACAGTTCAAGTTGATTGAGTCTATCACCGATGGTTTGGCTTCAAGCGTATCAAACAATGGTACACTCATTGCCAACTCTCCTGCTATGGAATATACACGTAACGCTTCGGTCATCAACATCACCGAAAAAGATGCACAGCCCGTTCCCTTCTACGACTACATCGCTGCCCGCGACGCAAAGGCAGGGGAATTTTTGAAGACGAACTATAGCTTCAACGTTCCCGTGAGCGATGGTTCTGACGAACCTGGCGATGGAGGCGACGGTGGCGACGGCGGCATTGACGACGGCGGCTTTGACGAAGGGGGTGTCTTCTCTGCTAAGAAGAACATTCGCCCTATGGACTACATCATCGTGCCCGATAGTATCGTTACAGGTACTGTCTCTATCAACTCTGATGCTACCATTTTCTTAAGCTTCATGCGTGAAGAATTCTCTAACGCTGACGGCATAAGCGTTGACCACTCTTACATTATCGACTTAAACAAGGACGCTACCTCTGGCATTCACGCTGTTAAGGCTGACAACACCGCTAACGGCACCGTTATTGCTCGCGAATACTACGGCATCAATGGCCAGCGCCTTGGTCGTCTTCCCTTGAAGGGTGTATATCTCGAAAAGATTATCACTACCAATGGTGTTAAGACGGTGAAGAGAGTGAAATAATAAAACATTTGTGGATTTAGAATAGTGAAAAGGCTATTCTAAATCCATAAAAACAATGAAGAAGAAAGAAAAGAAGGAGTCTCCCACTACCTTATAAAATAAAAGGGAAATATGTAGTTATATAAGTAGGTGTTCGAAATTAGTTTATATTTAGATGTTCCCAATAGAGCTCTTTTGATATAAACTAATTTCGAACACCTTCTTTACAATTATATCCTTAAACAAAGGAATTAAAGCTCTGTAACGTATCGTATAAGAAAAAACGGTTGGGAACTGCAATTTTGGGGGGCGGATTACAACTCCTCCCCCCAAATTGCAGTTTTCAAATTAAATGTCAATGCCCCATGCAATAAAGAGAAACAATTTACGTTATATATACGAAAAGGCTACATCTATATCCTTGAAAAAGGAGAAATAACGACAGTTTGATATATTATAATGGAAAAAAAATTGCTAATTCAAAAAAAATACCGAAATTAGCCACTTATATAGGGTAGCCAATACACATTTCACCATTTTGGGATACTAAATAACCTATTAAGATTAGCGTAAGAGCACTCTGTATTATTACAACACCAAGCAAGAAGAAAAATGACCATTACCATTATTACCGCAACATATAATAGTGCCGCAACTGTACGCGATACGTTTGATAGCATTTTAAGTCAAACCTATAGCGACATTGAATATATTGTGGTTGATGGTGCTTCGACTGACGGCACTGTAGACATTATAAAATCTTACGAACCTCGCTTTAATGGCCGTATGCGCTGGATAAACGAAGCGGATAAAGGAATCTATGATGCCATGAACAAAGGCATTGCTATGGCTACAGGCGACGTGATTGGTATACTTAACTCTGACGACTTTTACACCTCGAACGATGTGTTGCAAACTGTTGTCAATACTTTACAGCAAGACACAACGATAGATGCGGTCTACGGCGATGTACATTATGTTGCCCCTAACGACTTAACACATTGCGTTCGCTATTATTCCTCTAAGCCATTCCGCCGTATGTGGATGCGCATGGGCTTTATGCCTGCTCACCCCTCCTTCTATTGCAAACGGAGATTGTATCAGCAGTATGGAGCGTTTGACCTTACCTTTAAAGTGGCAGCAGACTTTGAAAATCTTTTACGCCTCATCTATCTAAGCAAGATACGTATGCAATACATTGAAAAGGACTTTGTCACCATGCGTACAGGTGGGGCTTCCACTTCAGGATTTAGCAGTCATTGGCAAATTACCAAAGACCACCTCAAGGCGCTGAAGAAGAACCATATCTATTCAAACGTATTCTTATTAGGATTACGCTATTTGTATAAAATAGCCGAAATGATAAAGCGACATTAAGTTACAATCCGAAAGACAATACAAAAAGATTAATGAAAAGATTAATGGCATACGAATGGACATTAATCGCTTCATTAATCTTTTTTTGTTTCAAATATCCCTTCCCCTACTTATATCTGAACACGTCCAACCCTAAATTATACCTTTCGTTATATCATTATATATGATTTAAGTGTTAACTTTACACCGTTGAATAAAGAAACGACAAAGCATGAAAATTATCATTGCCGGAGCTGGCGCTGTGGGTACCCACTTAGCCAAACTCCTGTCACGCGAAAATCACGATATAACGCTTATCGATGAATCGGCTGAAAAGTTAGAGGACATATCCTCTAACTTCGACATACTAACGCTGACCAACCGCCCTACGTCTATCTCTGCCCTTAAAGAGGCCGAAGTAGGCAAAGCTGACCTTTTCATCGGTGTTACGCCTGATGAAGCACATAACATGACAGCTTGCATGTTGGCCTACAAGTTAGGAGCAAAAAAGACCGTGGCACGTGTTGATAACTATGAATACACACTGCCTCAACACCGCGACTTTTTCAAGACTGTAGGCATTGGGTCAATTATCTATCCCGAAATGTTGGCTGGACAAGAAATTCTTCACAACATCAAACGCAGTTGGATACGCCAATGGTGGGAAGTGCAAAATGGTGCACTCATTCTCTTAGGAGTAAAGGTGCGTAGCAATGCACAAATTCTTGACCAACCTCTAAAAGACCTTTGCGGCCCCGACTCGCCTTATCACATTGTAGCCGTTAAACGTGGAGACGTCACCGTCATTCCTCATGGTGCTGACTGCCTACATGCGCTCGATGTGGTCTATTTTATGACTACGCCTAAATACGTTAACTACATACGCGACATCGCAGGTAAAGAAGAATATCCCGATGTATCAAACGTATTCATTATGGGGGGGGGAAGTTCGGCCGTTCACTTGGCGAATGCCATGCCAGACTACATGCATGCCAAAATTATTGAAAGCGACGGACGACGCGCCGAAAGGCTCAACGAAGTGGTGACCAACCGACATGCCATGATTATTCATGGCGACGGACGTGACCTCGCACTGCTTGAAGAAGAGGGCATACGCAAGGCACAGGCTTTTTGTGCACTAACCGAAAACTCTGAAACGAACATTCTCGCCTGCTTGGCTGCCAAACGTCTCGGTGTGCGCAAAACAGTAGCAATGGTCGAAAACACTGACTACATCGGCATGGCCGAAAGCCTCGACATTGGCACCATCATCAACAAGAAGACCTTTGCCGCCAGTCACATCTACCAAATGATGCTAAAGGCTGACATCACCTCTGTAAAGAGTCTGACCGTGGCAAATGCCGACGTGGCGGAATTTAGCGTACCAGCTGATGCCAAAATCATTCATAAAGCAGTGAAAGATTTGGATTTGCCTTCCAACATCACCTTAGGTGGCCTTGTCCGCAATGGTGTAGGTCAGCTCATCAATGGCTCTACCCACATTCTTCCTGGCGATACAGTCGTTGCCTTCTGCCTCAGCGGGGGGATTAAAAAGTTAGAGAAGTTCTTTAAAGAATCCAACAGATTGTTCGGATTAAACTAAGAGCTTAGAAGGGGGAGGGGAAGAATAGGTTAAGAGGTTAGGGGTAAAAAAGTTAGTTTTGAAAACTAAACCAATAAACCCACTAAACTCATTAAATAAACTCATTAAACCAATAAACTCATTAAACTCAAAAATATGGACATTGTAGAACGCTTCCTTAAATACGTTAGCTTCGACACACAAAGTGCTGAAGACCAAGATACGACGCCAAGTACAGCCAAACAACTTAAATTGGCTGAATACCTACGTGACGAACTCACAAGCATCGGTATGACAGAAGTTGAAATGGACGAGAACGGTTACGTTTATGCCACACTCCCTGCCAATACTGACAAAGAAGTACCAACAATTGGTTTCATCTCACACATGGATACCAGCCCCGACTGCTCAGGTGCTAACATTCATCCCCGCATTGTTGAACATTACGACGGAGGCGACATCGTACTTGATGCCGAAGCAGGCCTAGTAACTTCACCCAAGAAGTTCCCCGAACTACTCGACCACGTAGGAGAAGACATTATCGTGACCGACGGCCACACCCTCTTGGGCGCAGATGACAAAGCTGGCATTGCTGAAATCGTACAAGCCATGGTACACCTCATCGAACACCCCGAGATCAAGCACGGTCGCGTCCGTGTAGGATTTAATCCTGACGAAGAGATTGGCCTGGGCGCACATAAGTTTGACGTTAAGAAGTTTGACTGTGCTTGGGGCTACACCATGGACGGTGGCGAACTGGGTGAGTTGGAATACGAAAACTTTAACGCTGCCAGTGCAAAGATTGAAGTAAAGGGCGTAAGCGTTCACCCGGGTTATGCAAAAGGGAAAATGATCAACGCAGCACGCGTTGCAGCTGAGTTCGCAGCTCAAATGCCCGTAACAGAAACGCCTGAACAGACCATTGAGTTTGAAGGCTTCTACCACCTTTTAGGGATTGAAGGCAACGTTGAGCACGCTACTCTTTCATACATTATTCGCGACCACGACCGCAAACGCTTTGAAAAGCGCAAAGCTTTTGTACAAAAGGCTGCAGAATGGATGAACGAACGCTATGGTGAGGGAGTCGTAACCGCTACTATCAACGACCAATACTACAACATGCGCGAAAAGATTGAACCCGTGCCTCACGTTGTTGACATTGTAATTGAAGCCATGAAGCAATGCAACATTCCGTCTAAAGTTCGCGCCATTCGTGGTGGTACTGATGGAGCACAACTTTCTTTCATGGGACTCCCCTGCCCCAACATCTTTGCTGGAGGACTCAATTTCCATGGCCCACACGAATTCTTACCCATTCCTTCACTCAAGAAAGCCTCTGAATTGGTAGTCAAAATTATTGAACTTACAGCTCAACGAGGCTAAAGAACTTTTCCACATATTTATCGAAGATATGCGCGCCACAAACGCGCCTACGTAATGCCTGATTTTTCAGCACACGCTACGTAGGCACATTTGTGGCGCGCATTTTATCTAAGTCAACTTAAATAAAAATCCATAACCTTACATATATGTCATAAAATGTTCGTAATTTAGCTTGCTAATTTGGTGTATTGTACGCAATAGTTTAATTACACACAATACCCTATCAACATATAGCGGCTGAAGCACACGTTGTAACGGCCGTCCCTACTATTCTAATTTTACATCAAGTGTAACTCCTCCGCACACGTGAGAAAGTTGCCCTTACTACTCTTAGCAAATAAAAAAATGATATATCAGCATGAACTACAAATGGAACTACGAAGCTCCCACGCCTACAGAAGCAGCGGCGCAGGCAGCTTTGGCACGCGAGGTGGGCATTCACCCTGCCTTAGGCAAGTTGTTGTTCGATCGCGGCATTACCACCTCACAACAGGCGCGACACTTTTTCCGCCCCCAGCTGACTGAACTGCACGATCCCTTCACGATGAACGACATGCAGGTAGCTGTCGACCGACTCAACCTTGCCATGGGACGCAAAGAGCGCATCATGGTATATGGCGACTACGACGTGGACGGCTGTACGGCAGTGGCTTTGGTATATAAATTCTTGCAACAATTCTACTCTAACATCGACTTTTACATTCCCGACCGTTACGAAGAGGGCTACGGCATCTCAAAGAAGGGCATCGACTTCGCTGCACAAACGGGCGTAGGACTGATTATCGTGTTAGACTGTGGCATTAAAGCCGTTGAAGAGATTGCTTACGCCAAAAGTTTAGGCATCGACTTCATTATTTGCGACCACCACGTGCCCGACGAAGTGCTACCTTGTGCCGTGGCTATTCTCAATCCTAAGCGATTAGACAATCACTACCCAGACGTCAACCTTTCGGGATGCGGAGTAGGCTTTAAGTTTATGCAAGCCTTTGCAGCCAGCAATGGCATTGAGTTTAACAAGCTCACTTCCCTACTCGACCTCTGCTCTGTGAGCATCGCCTCCGACATCGTACCCATTATGGGCGAAAATCGCATCTTAGCCTATCACGGGCTACGTTGTTTGAATGCCAATCCCAGCATAGGGTTACAAGCCATTATCGAGGTGTGCGGACTTGCTGACCGCGAATTAACGATGAACGACATCATCTTTAAGATTGGACCACGCATCAATGCCTCTGGACGCATGCAAAATGGTAAAGAAGCAGTAGAACTCTTGGTAGAGAAAGATTACCAAATGGCGCTCGAACGTGCTGGAAAGATCAACCTTTATAACGAAGCACGCAAAGACCTTGACAAGCAAATGACGGAGGAGGCCGTTGAACAGGTGAAAGACTTACCTGGTCTTGACCAACGCCGCAGTATCGTTATCTATAACAAGGCATGGCATAAAGGAGTGATTGGCATCGTAGCTTCTCGCCTTACTGAACAATATTATCGTCCAGCCGTTGTACTTACGCTATCTGACGGCATGGCTACGGGTTCGGCACGCTCGGTGTCGGGATTTGACGTGTATAAGGCAGTACAAAGTTGTGAAGACTTACTCGAAAACTTTGGTGGACACACTTATGCTGCTGGACTTACATTGCCTGTTGAACACATTGCTGAGTTTACACAACGTTTTGAGCAATACGTGGCCGACCACATCTTAGACGAGCAAACGGAAGCCAGCCTTGACATTGATGCTATCTTAGACTTTAAGGATATTACCTTCCGCTTTTACCAACAATTGCGCAAGTTTGCCCCTTTTGGCCCAAGCAATTTAAAACCTATATTCTGTACCAAGCGCGTCTACGACTACGGGACGAGCAAGGTCGTAGGACGCGGTCAGGAGCATATTAAGCTTGAACTGGTTGACAATAAGAGCAACAATGTAATGAATGGCATAGCCTTTGGCCAAAGTTCACAAGCTCGCTACATTAAGACGAAACGCGCCTTCGACATCTGCTACACAATCGAAGAAAACACGCACAAACGTGGCGAAGTACAACTGCAGATTGACGATATTAGGCCCTGTAATGAATAGGGGAATAAAAATGGTCAGTTTCATGTTTTAAGGTTATTAGGTTATAAAGTTAGTATAGTTGATCGGGGGAGCAGCTTCATATTAGAGTGTTCAGCTTAATGTTCATAAGACCGAGCGCTCTATTTAGTTGATCATCAACGAGATGCAACTTTATAACCTTATAACCTCATAATCTCCAAACTAAAAACCGAACGATAAAGGCTCCCTTTAAAGTTTCCTCATCGACAGCCTCTTCCACATGCAACAAGACATTTTAAAGCACCTACTACAGCAATATTGGGGGTACCCCGACTTTCGCGGCATTCAACGTCAAATCATTGACAATGTAATGGCTGGGCGCGACACGTTAGGACTCATGCCCACTGGCGGTGGCAAAAGCATCACCTTTCAGGTGCCAACACTTGCTATGGACGGATTGTGTCTTGTTGTAACGCCACTCATCGCACTAATGAAGGACCAAGTGGCCAACCTACGCCGTCACGGCATTACGGCTGCTGCCATTTATTCAGGACAATCGCGTACGGAGATAATCAAACACCTTGACAACGCTATCTTTGGAGCCTATAAGTTCTTATACGTTTCGCCCGAGCGACTGTCTACCGCTATCTTCATGAATAAGGTGCAGCGCATGAAAGTATGCCTCATCACCGTCGACGAGGCGCACTGCATCTCTCAATGGGGCTATGACTTCCGTCCGCAATATCTACGCATTGCCGAAGTTCGCAAGTTACTCCCCGAAGTCCCCGTATTAGCCTTAACGGCTACAGCTACACGCATGGTTGTAGACGACATCTGCCAACACTTGAATTTTCGCGAAGGATCACAAGTGTTTCGTATGAGCTTTGCTCGCCCCAACCTACACTACATCGTACGCTACATCGACAAGAAAACCGACGAACTTTTACATATACTTAATTGCGTCGAAGGCTCTGCTATTGTCTACACCCGTTCACGCATAGCCACTAAAGAAATAGCCGACTTTCTAAATCAGAATGGCATCGCAGCCCTATACTACCACGCGGGACTCACCAACCTTGAGAAGGACACACGCCAACACGCATGGCAAGACGACCGCGTACGCGTTATGGTGGCCACCAATGCCTTCGGCATGGGAATTGACAAACCTGATGTGCGTTTGGTAGTACACATGGACGTGCCCGACTCCGTGGAGGCTTACTTCCAAGAGGCTGGACGCGGTGGACGCGACGGACAAACGTCCTATGCCGTACTATTAACAACGCGTGGAGACGACACGCGACTCCGCAATCACATCACACAAGGATTTCCTGAGCGTGACTACATTCGACGCGTTTACTTAGAGATAGCTTCCTTCTTACAAGTAGGCGAAGGCGAGGGAGAAGGACGCACCTTCAACTTCGACATCAGCAAGTTCTGTCACATCTTTCACCACTTCCCCATACAATTGGTGAGTGCCTTAAACCTTTTGACACAAGCGGGCTACATTCACTTTAGCATTGAAGACAACCACTCATCACGCATGATCTTTTTGGTAACGCGTGAGGAACTGTATGACATTCACTTTATGACGGCAGAGGAAGAACAATTGCTCAACGTGGCAATGCGAACCATTGGCGGTTTCTTCGCTGACTACATGGAGATTGATGAGGAACATTTGGCACAAGTTTGCGGGTGCACACAAGACGAGATATACAAGATGTTATGCCACCTATCCAAATTACGCATTATCAATTACGTGCCTCACACCAATATGCCGCAAATTACTTACACCCAACGGCGTGTTGACAACGATTATGTGGTCATTCCACGGTCTATCTACGAGGATCAAATGGAACTGTACCGAAAGCGCATCGAGGCTATGATTGGCTATATCAACGACCAGACGACTTGCCGCAGCCGTTACTTACTTCACTACTTTGACGATGACGGTCCCGATTGTGGCTACTGCGACGTTTGTATCGGGCGCGAAAGTTATGTCAACCAACTCTCTGAAGTTCAACAAGTAGACGAGGCCAAGAAGTATATACTCCGATTCTTAGCTGACAACCATCCTCACCCCATCTCCGACTTTACCCAATCGGGCTTTGATAGAGTCATTCTAACAAAGGCCTTTCAGCAACTCTGCCAGGAACAACTTCTTGAACAAAAGGACGGTATTATAAAAGCCATTTAGCCAAATTCTCTTAACACCTATCATATTATGATACACATCAGACACCTTCTCACCCTATTCTTTATAAGCCTACTAACATTAAACGTTGGAGCACAAACGCTAACGACCGATAGCATTGAACACGAAGTGTTACTCGAGACCTCTAAAGGCAACATTCGCGTTAAATTATACAATGACACGCCTATTCACCGCGACAACTTCCTTAAACTGGTACGTCAAGGTTTCTACGACGGATTGCTCTTTCACCGTGTCATACCTGACTTCATGATTCAAGCAGGCGATTCTGCCAGCCGTCATGCCAAAGAGGGGGTATTACTTGGCGATTCTCCAGAGCCATATACCTTACCAGCCGAAATTCATTTTCCAGCCCACTTTCATCGTCGCGGTGCCTTAGCAGCAGCACGCGAGGGAGATGAGAAGAATCCACAACGGGCCTCATCTTATTCTCAATTCTATATCGTGACAGGAAGTATCTTTACCGACGACGGCCTTGATGTCATGCAAGAACGCCTTGACTCTACCACACACAACACCATAAAGTTAACTCCTAAAATAAAAGAGGTGTACCGCACGTTTGGTGGTGCTCCCCACCTTGACGGACAGTACACGGTATTTGGCGAAGTGGTTGAAGGATTTGACGTGACCGATCTTATCCAATGGGCTAGCCGCGATGAGAACAACCGCCCCTTTGACGACATTCGCATCATTAAGGCGACTGTGGTGAAGTAGAGTACTAAGAAGTAGAGTACTAACAAAAATTAATGACACTTATGAAAAAACAAAAGCATTCACTCTTTCGAACGACTGATGGTAATGACTACTTTTGGCCGTTTGTCTTGGTTACGACCTTATTCTTCTTATGGGGCTTTGCCCATAGCATACTCGACGTGCTGAATAAGCACTTTCAAGAGACGATGCACATTGGTAAGACGGAGTCGGCCTTAGTACAAGCTGTCGTATATGGCGGTTACTTCTTAATGGCTTTGCCCGCTGGACAAGTTATTAAGCGATTTGGCTACCGCATGGGAGTAATCGCAGGACTATTACTCTACGGAGTAGGCGCCTTGCTCTTTATACCTGGCGGACAACTGCTCTCGTTTCCATTCTTTCTCTTCTCACTATTCATCATTGGCTGCGGACTTACTTGCTTAGAGACGGCTGCCAATCCTTACGTCACCGTGTTGGGCAATGAAGAAGGAGCAGCGCGACGCATCAACCTTTCCCAATCGTTCAATGGCTTGGGTTGGATTGTAGGTCCATTGGTTGGCGGACAGTTCGCCTTCGCAGCAGGCAGTAGCCAAAGCAGTATCGCTATACCCTATGCGGTGATAGGCATTGTCGTGCTGTGCGTGGCACTCATCTTCGTTCGGGTTAAATTACCTGAAGTAGCAGAAACGGCTGATGCTCCTACTGACGCTTCTAAGAGCCAGACTTCTCTGTGGCAACATCGCAACTTTGTATTTGGTCTCTTTGCTTTATTTATGTACGTAGCTGCACAGACGGGTATTAATAGCTTTTTCATCAACTATGTCACTGAAAATGCAAGTATAAGCAATGTCAATGCCTCCCTCTTATTAGGTTTTGGTGGTATGGGCTTATTTATGTTAGGTCGTATGGGCGGAAGTTGGCTTATGTCGCGCATTGCGGCAGAGCGCGTATTGCTCTATTGTGCCATTGGCGCAGCATTGGCTATGGCCGTGTTACTAACAGGAGCTGGAACATTGGGTATCATCGCCTTCTTAGTGTGCTATCTATGTGAAAGCATTATGTTCCCCACTATCTTTGCCCTTTCACTACACGGAGTGGGCGTACATACCAAATTAGCCTCTTCCTTTTTAATCATGAGCATTGTGGGTGGAGCCATTGCTCCAGTGCTAATGGGCTTAATAGCCGACAACGTTTCCATGGCTTTGGCCTTTAGTGTACCCTTAGTTTGCTTTATAGTAATCGCTGCGTATGCGGCTAAAGTTCATTGATTTTTTGTTGACAAGTTAACAAGTTGACGAGTTGACTCAAAAAAGAGGAAAAATGCTCAACGACGAAATATTTGACCTTATCGCCCAAACGTTTGGCCATCCGTTTACGCCCACTCAGGAGCGCGCTGCAACGTTGTTGGCCCACTTTGTCACTACGCCGCGAGCCGATGCTGCCTGTATCTTGCGAGGCTATGCAGGTACGGGTAAGACATCGTTGGTGGGTGCATTGGTAAAGGTGATGCGCATGCTCAAGCGAGAAGTGGTACTACTGGCTCCTACTGGACGCGCAGCGAAGGTATTCTCTCATCATGCGGGGGTACCAGCCTACACGATTCATCGTATCATCTACCGACAGCAAACCTTTCAAGGTGAAGGTACACGCTTTTCGTTAGGCTTTAACAAATTGCGTCATGCCCTCTTTGTCGTCGACGAAGCTTCGATGATAAGCAGTGGCGTGGGCAGCATGGGCGATTCCCTCTTTGGTACAGGTGAACTAATGGACGACTTGATACGCTACGTCTATTCAGGTGAGGGCTGTCGTCTCCTCCTGGTGGGCGATACAGCACAGTTGCCCCCAGTGGGCGAAGAAGATAGCCCCGCTCTACGTAATGACGTACTGCAACGTTACGGACTTTTAGTAGGAAGTGCCGACTTAACCGAAGTGGTACGCCAAAGTAGTGAGAGCGATGTACTTTCAGGAGCTACCTTATTGCGCAATTTACTGAACGAGGGATTTGAGGGCATACCGCCTATTCACACCGACCCCAAGGGGGAAGTGCGCGCCTTACCAGGCAATGAATTAATTGAGAGTTTGGTAAGCGATTATCAAAGTTTCGGAGCGGACAATGTCATTGTAGTTACACGGTCAAACAAACGTGCCAACATTTATAACAATGGTATACGTTCACGCATATTTGACCGCGAAGAAGAACTGACACGAAGCGACTTGATTATGGCGGTGAAGAACAATTACTTCTGGACAGCTGAATGTGCGAAATCATTAGGAAAGGACGAACGCATGCCCATTGATTTTATCGCCAATGGCGACACGGCCGAAGTCGTGCGCATACGCAATGTACACGAACAGTATGGATTTCGATTCGCCGATGCTACACTGCGCTTTGCCGATTACGATGACTTTGAATTAGACTGTCGAGTACTGCTGAGCACCTTACAATCGGAGTCGCCCTCACTGACACGTGAGGAGAGCAATCAACTTTACGAACGGGTGTTGGAAGACTATCAACATATTCCTCTCAAGAAGGATCGCATGAAGGCACTGCGTCAAGACCCTTATTACAATGCATTACAAATCAAATATGCCTACGCTGTTACTTGTCATAAAGCACAAGGCGGCCAGTGGGCACGCGTTTACGTTGACCAAGGTTTTATTCCCGAAGGCACAACAGGCAATGCCTACTTACGCTGGTTCTATACAGCCTTCACGCGCACTACAGAACGCATTTATTTGGTGAATTGGACAGCGCAAAATAACGTATAAGGTGTGTTCTCTCATTCGATTTTACGATTTAAGGTTATGAGGTTATAAAGTTACATCATGTTGATAATCAACTAGGGTGTATAGTTTTATGTTCCGTTTTTTTCAACAGAGGCGGGCTGAAAGCCCAATGGAGCACACAGCCCAGGGCAGCACCCTGGGTATACGATGCGCAACGATGGCGCCCTGAAAGGGCAAAAGCACTAATAATCAACGCTTATTGTAGAGCTTTTGCCCTTTCAGGGCGCCATCGCAACATCTAACCATAACCCAGGGCGCTGCCCTGGGCTATGTGCTCCATTGGGCTTTCAGCCCGTCTTTGCTGCAAAAAACGGAACATTAAACTGCACACCCTAATAATCAACTATACTAACTTTATAGCCTCATAGCCTTAAAACGTAAAATTGGCTATTAAAAAATTAGCTATAAATATTATTATTCAAAAAAATACCCCCCCCCCCTCTCAACATTTTACTTTTTTTCGTAACTTTGCCTAATAACAACCCCTCCTCTATAAGGAGTGTTAAATAAAGGCAAACGCTTAACAAGCGAACCTATTAAAAAAACTAACAGTCACAGTTCATTTACAAAAGATGAAGACAAAGACATGCCCTATTTGCCACACGGCTTATCCAGCCGATTTACCCTCTTGCCCACATTGCAACAAATCGAAATTGGGGGGGGTAAAAATGAATAAAAGAACCACTGGCAAGAAATACGAGTTTGGCTCGTATGATCGCGACTTAAAACACTATTATCAACAAAAAAGAATGATTCAAATCATTGCCATCATTGCCCTATGCCTTGCCTTAGTGCTGGTAGCGTGGTGCTTGATAGCATGTTAAAGAAGAAAAAGAAAAAAACAAGAGGAAACATATCAATCCCTATAGGGTGGTGGCTAACACAGGACTTCGTATAGAGTCGATGATTGGTAAATCATGTTTGTTAATAGTCACCACCTTTTTTGGCTCAACATCAAATCCTGTGAGTAAAACTGCAATTTGAAAATTTAACATGAATGAACATTAACGAATAATTAACAAAAAAATTAATGAAATAATTAATGTTCAATTAATGATAATTAATGTTCAAAACAATGCGCGAAGCGCGCCCAAACTTAAACGTTAACTATTTATGTTATGCGCTTCGCGCTTTGTTTTGAACATTAATTATCATTAATTGAACATTAATTATTTCATTAATTTTTATTCTTGTTCTCTTCGATAAATTGCAGTTTAAGAATCTTTTCCATTTAGAACGTCAATCTAAACATACCACGAATGCCCCACTTTTGTGTGCCAGCATTGATGTAATTAAGACGACGCACGTATTCGATGTGGAAGATTTTGAAAATGTTGTGAATACCAACAACCACCTCTACATAAGGCACCTTGCGATCCATTGGGCGCGACTGTGATGCAAAGACGCCATTCTCCCATGTGCCAGGGAAGTAGAGCAAACGCGTATCGTTCGCATTGCGCGAGAGCATAGGATTGTTCTTATCCGTCAATGTACCCCAAAGCACATTGCAACCGATGTATTCACGCCACTTCAATTTCTTGATTAACGGAATGCGATTAAGTATCTTACCATTCAAGTCCCAAGAGTACATCAACGACACGTAACGATCGTTCATAAACTCCATGTTGTCTATCAAGTTGAAGGTATTGTCCTCCATGATGTACGATAAGTTGGCTGCAGGCATGATGAGCAAGGGGAAAGGAACCTTATTCCACTGCACACCGCCCTTTACCATAAAGTCCATCTTACCCCATGAAGCCAACCAGAAGCGCTTGTAGATACTTGCTTCGGTAAAGTTGTAAGTATAATCCTTACCACCCGCTAAATTGTAAAGTCCAGCTGTATGGTTGAGCGCAAAGATAGGCGCATCGTTATTGGCCGTGATGCGACGCTGCTTAGTATTAATCCATGTTACGCCGGGTTGGAAACGCAGCCCTACACTGAAGTCGTAAGTGCGAATGTAAGGCATATTGAATGCGCCGCCCTCTTGGCTAATAGCAGGGCCATGCATGACTTGATAAAGGAGTTCACCTGTTGGCGTATCCTTAGAGGTGCGTGCCTGAATGTTGAAGCGCAGGCCGTTCTCCCATTCGCGATCCCACAACAACTTGTACGTTTCGTAGTACATCATGTGCTTCACTGTGGTCCACTTAAACGAGGTAAAGACGTTATCCTTATCCGTCGGTAAGAACTTATCAGAAGGCGACATCACGTCACGCGAATAATTGAACGTAAGATTGTTCACTGGAAACTCGCGTGGCAAATAAGCCTTCTTATTGAAAGAGTAAGTCACCTCGCCCATGCCTTTCCACTTCTCGTCTTTAAAGCCATAGGCGATATAGCCTTTCAAGAAGAGGTGTTTGTTAAAGTTGGCCGTAGTCTGTGCTGAAGCACGTAGGCGAAGTCCGTCCACGAAGTTTTGCGTTATCATCGTATTGACTGGGCCTATATCTACCTTTGAAGGCTTTTCGGGATTAACCGAAGTCTCCACAAAGTTTTCGATAAAGGCCTTGGCCACCCAAAGCACAGGTTTGAAACCCTTCACTTGTTCTAACTTATGAATGAGTTGACTCATCGAACTCTCACTGCGCGAGAGCGTATCGGCACGATGTTCCTCCCAGAAGGAATTGTCCTGCATCTGTGCATTAGCGGCCGTAAGCGTTTCGCCCTTAAACTTAAAGTTGCGGTCGGGAATAGGTTCGAACGAAAAGTTGCTATACTCCGTCGAACGCTTTACTTGGAACTTCTGTAAGAACTTAGCTATCTTGAGTTGCACCAGCATGTCATCGCGTGTCAACACCTGCTCGCCCGTAGGCAATTGCTCAAACTCTTGGATAATGCGCATGCGCTCTACAAAGTTTACGTCGCTTCTCACGGGAATACCCATATCTACCTTACGCACACGATAGGTGCTGTCGGCCATAATATAGATGCTTCCTGAGAAACCAAAGTCCTGTGGATTGTTAGGCGTAAAGTCTACTTGTATGCACTTATCCTGATTGTTCACCTTCAGCGTGTCAACAATGAAGTAGCGGTAGAAGCTAATGGCCGTCTTCGACGAGATAGGGCTGGTAAAGGGATACTGCAAGAGGCGCACTTCGTCCTTATAAATGTCGACATCGGTAAAGCAGTCCTTGAGCATCGTATTGACAATGTCGCCCGTATTAAGCAAGTCATTGATACCATTTGAGCGCTGCCCCAAGATAATGGTCTTTTCGCTCTTCGGCTCTTTACGATAGATGAGTTGCGACACGGTTTCGTCCACCGAAATGGGGAGAATGAGTTTACCCGTCTCGTTGCACACCTCAACGTGATCTTTCAAGAAGGGAAATTTCTTAAACTTTCCTTCTTCAAATATCTTGTCCGTCACCTCGTTAAAGGCAAACGTTATCTTTGAATACTTGTCAATGCTATAATAGTCATGATGGTGAAGGTCACTATTTTTCTTAGCAGCTATCACCTTGCGCATAAGTTCAACGGCAGGATTGTTCTTACGCGAATATTTCGTCTTTTTACCCGTCACCTCTGCTGTACCCAACGACTTCTCCATGGCATCAATTTTAAACACGAGGGAGTCGCCAGGCATTTTGACACTTATCGTCTTGGTTTCGTAACCAATCACCGAGAAGCGCAAACGGCCAGCTTTAAAGGGCAACTTGAAGTAGCCGTCTAAGTCGGTCTGCGTACCACCGCCATTGGTATACACCACGTTGACAAAGGGCAGTTTCTCGCCTGTTTTGGCGTCAACAACCGTGCCCGATAAGGTGCGCTGTGCATAAACGGCCATGCAGGCCATCAGCAGTGTTAAAATTGTGAATAGTCGTTTCATGTAGTGAATGTGCAAATGTGCAAATGTGAGAATGTGCAAATGCGGGGGATGTGCAAATGCGGGGCAATGTGCAAATGCGGGGCAATGTGCAAATGTGAGAATGTGCAAATGTGCAAATGGTCGCCTTAATTTGCTGCGTTTTAAAGATAACTAACTTACCTGTTAACTCGTCAACCTGTTAACCCGTCAACCCGTAACTCATATATGAAGAAAAGTGCTAACACATAATGAGAAGAGTCTACCTATAGAACACACTCCATTACGTGTTAGCATTTTCATACATTAGATATTGGCCATCACTTGCCAGTTTCTTGTCTTTTAATCAATTTCTTCGTCAGCCTCGTAGCCACCCATTTCGCGAATAGCATTCTTCAGCATTACGTACTGCTGGAAGAGGTGGTTGATAGGTACTTCGCCTTCCGTGTAGTCGTGCATCGGACTCTTGAGGAAGAAGCTCAAGAAGCGCTGCGTACCATAACGGCCCTTACGAGCCGCGAGGTCAGAGAGCAACACGAGGTCGAGCAACAGAGGTGCGGCGAGGATTGAGTCGCGACAAAGGAAGTTAATCTTAATCTGCATGGGGTAACCCATCCAGCCAAATATGTCGATATTATCCCAACCTTCTTTGTTGTCGTTGCGAGGGGGATAGTAGTTGATACGTACCTTGTGGTAGTAGTTTGAGTAGAGGTCAGGCTGCTTGTCGGCTTCGAGAATGCTCTCAAGGGTTGAAAGCTTTGATACTTCCTTAGTGTGGAAGTTGGCGGGTTCGTCGAGCACGAGTCCGTCGCGATTGCCCAAGATGTTGGTTGAGAACCAACCGCTCAAACCTAAGCAACGAGTGCCAATGATAGGAGCGAAACCTGACTTAACGAGTGTCTGCCCCGTCTTGAAGTCTTTACCAGCGATAGGCATCTTCGTCTTTTCGGCCATTTCCCACATAGCAGGAATGTCGACCGTCGTGTTAGGAGCACCCATAATGAAGGGAGCACCTTCAGCCAATGCGGCATAGGCATAACACATAGAAGGAGCTACGTGTTCGCAGTCATTGGCCTTCATTGCTGCTTCAAGAGCGGCAAGTGTGCCATGTACCTTTTCGTCTACGGGAACGTAGATTTCAGTAGAAGCGGCCCAGATTACCACGATACGGTCGCAATGGTTGTCGGCCTTGAAGCGGCGGATGTCTTCACGCAAAGCTTCTACCATATCCCAACGCGTAGCGCAATCTTTTACGTTGTCACCGTCGAGGCGTTTGGCGTAGTTGTGGTCGAAAGCGGCCTTCATCGGCACGATGGCTTTCAATTCATCACGTACGGGTTCGATGTCGCGGTCGCGCAACACTTCTGCGTTCAATGCACTCTCGTAAGCGTTAGCAGGATAAACGTCCCAAGCACCAAATACGATGTCGTTGAGTGAAGTAAGGGGAACGATTTCGCCATAGTATAAGTACTTCTTGTCCTTACCGCGTCCTACGCGAATCTTATCATACTGAGTCATTGAGCCAACGGGCTTGGCAAGGCCTTTGCGTGTCATGAGTACACCAGTCATAAAGGTGGTTGTTACCGCACCCAGACCGACGCACATCACGCCTAATTTACCTTTTGCAGGTTCCATGTTTTATTATTTAAAGGTTGTTATTTAAAGGGTTTACATCGTTGCGACGAACGCCTAATAAAGCAGGAAAGAGAGGATTGTGCATTCGTCCTTTAGCAACCATGCATTTCTAAAACTACAAAAATGCAAAAAGTTTTTTATCGTTACAAATTTGTTTGCGCTTTTTTGTTCAACATCTGAATTTTCGAAAAACATTAAGGCAATTTAGAACACTAATTGGAAACGTTTACAACGCAACGAAAAGATAAACTGCAATTTGTCGAATAGGACAAGAATGAACATTAACGAAAAAATTAATGAAATAATTAATGTTCAATTAATGATAATTAATGTTCAAAACAACGCGCGAAGCGCATAACATAAATAGTTAACGTTTAAGTTTAGGCGCGCTTCGCGCGTTGTTTTGAACATTAATTATCATTAATTGAACATTAATTATTTCATTAATTTTTTTGTTAATTATTTCGTTAATGTTCATGCATGTTAAGTTTTCAAATTTCAGTTTACAAACACATCTTTTAATTAATGTTTTATCCACATATTTCTTTTACAAGTGTCATAAAGTTCGATAAAAATATTTACTTTTGTAATTACTTTTATTCAATTACAAACAAAAACACAATATACGGTATGCTTACACTCGACTTAATATACAAAGCCTCTACGATGTTGAAAGATGTGGTGCGTCGCACGCAACTCATTCCAACGCAAAAGATCAATCCCAGTGCAAACGTATTTCTGAAACCCGAAAATCTACAAGTAACAGGTTCGTTTAAAGTGCGCGGTGCAGGATTTAAGATCTCGCAGCTCAGTGAAGAAGAAAAGGAACACGGCGTCATAGCCTGTTCTGCTGGCAACCACGCGCAAGGCGTGGCTTTAGCCGCACGCCGTTATGGCATACCCGCCCTTATCTGCATGCCTTCAGGAGCACCTATCTCGAAAGTGGAAGCCACACGCGAAATGGGAGCCGATGTATGCCTCGTACCTGGTGTTTACGACGATGCTTATGCCCGTGCCATGCAACTCAACGAAGAGAAACACATGACCTTTATCCACCCCTTCGACGACGAACAGGTGATAGCAGGACAAGGCACGGTGGGCATGGAGATACTAAACGAAAATCCTGACATCGACGTTATCTTTGTACCCATTGGCGGTGGCGGTTTGGCCAGTGGCGTGGCTTATGCCGTAAAGGCGCTCAAGCCCTCTGTACGCGTAGTAGGTGTGCAAGCAGAAGGAGCACCCAGTATGTTGAACAGCGTTGACCATAACCAAATCGAAACGCTCACCAATGTGTTGACCATTGCCGACGGCATTGCCGTAAAAGAACCTGGCGTACACACCTTCGAGATTGTACAACAATACGTCGACGACATCGTGAGCGTGACGGAGGACGAGATTTGTGCCGCTATACTCGCTTTGATTGAGCAACACAAACTCATTGCCGAAGGAGCGGGTGCAGTAAGTGTAGCAGCCGCCATGTTCAACAAAATTGATATTACAGGCAAGAATGTATGTTGTATTGTCAGCGGTGGCAACATCGACGTGACGATACTGAGTCGTGTCATCAATCGTGGTTTGATGAAAGGCGGCCGCACTACCGAGATGCTCATCGAGATGGCCGACCGTCCAGGGTCACTCCTTGGTCTTTGCCAAGCTATCTGTAAATTGGGCGGCAACATTATCTCTATTCACCACGAGCGTAATGGCGAAAGTCCTGATGTTAATTCGTGCAACCTTCGCATGGTACTCGAAACGCGCGACCAAAAGCACATTGACGAACTACACCAGGCAATCGAAGCTGCAGGTTATTCTATCTTAGATAGCAAGTAATCAAGTTTTAAGTTTGGAGGTTATAAAGTTACATTACGTTGATTATCAATCAAACTAACTTTATAACCTTAAAATTTTAAACAAGCTATTTTTACCCCTAAAGAGTTAGTTATTTTAAAAAAACATAGCCAATAATGCTAGCATATCTTATATCGGCCTATACTGACCCTGACCACTTAGCGCGTTTGATAGCTGCACTCGATCATGAGGCCGACTTTTATGTACACGTAGATGCCAATGTAGACGATGCGCCCTTCCGACGTTTGCTGCCTAAGAAGGTACACTTTGTGCCACGTCACCACGTGAGTTGGGGCGGATGGGAACAAGTGGCCTATCAATACGAACTAATTAAAGCCGTCATCAATAGCGGTCGCGACTATACGCACTTGGTTTGCTTGAGTGCACAAGACTACCCTTTGTGGAGCAACCACCGCATTCATACTTTCTTTATCGAACATCAAGACACCGAGTTTATTGGTGGCTATAACCTAAGTCACACGGATAATCAAGACCAACTTCGCAAGATTACCCACTATCACCCCTTTCGCGACCTTCCCTTACGCAATCGTTGGTTGAAAAATAAGTTGGTGGTAGCCTCGCGCACGTTACTTTCTATCTGTGGATTGCGTCGCCGTCCGCAGGTATTGATAAATGGCGTAAGACGTGACATCTACTTCGGTTCGGACTATTGGGCCATTACACTCGACTGTGCACGCTATGTCAAGAAAGTATTAGATACCAATCCCGCCTTGGTACGCTACTTCCGTACAACTTTCGTACCGAGCGAGATGTGTATCCAAACGATTGTGTACAACTCTAGCTTTGGAACACGAGCACAGCTTTACAAGGGCAGCTTCCCTGGTCTCGTTCGGCTCACTCCCCTACACTACCTCTATTATAAGGGGAGCGTAAAAGCGCTAACGATGGACGATTGGAGGGTGATACAGGAGAGTGGCAAAATGTTTTGCCGCAAGGTCGTTTCGAACGTATCAGACTCGTTAATGAACACAATTGACGCTGAACGTTCAATAACGAAATAATTAACGAAAAAAATTAATGAAAAAATTAATGGATAATTAATGATAATTAATGTTCAAAACAAAGCGCGAAGCGCGTAACATAACGTAGTTAACGTTTAAGTTTAAGCGCGCTTCGCGCTTTGTTTTAAACATTAATTATCATTAATTATCCATTAATTTTTTTCGTTAATGCTCATTCATGTTAAGCTTTCAAATTACAGTTTATCCCCCAAAAGAAATGGCTCGTTTCGATTACAGCATTGCAATCAAAACGAGCCTTTATTGTGTTAAATAAGTAATGAGCTTAGGCAATGGTGATAAGCGTAGTGCCTTCCATGACGCTATCGCCTGCACTCACACAGATGCCACTGACAGTACCGTCAGCCTCAGCAGTGATGTTGTTCTCCATCTTCATAGCCTCCAATACGAGAACAGTCTCACCCTTCTTAACGGCTTGACCTTCGCTAACCAAGATCTTTGTAACGACACCAGGGAGTGGAGCCTTAACAGGTGCACCCGCCCCAGGACCACTCTTGGCTGCAGGAGCAGCAGGAGCTTCAGCAGCTGCGGGAGCTGCAGGGGCTGCAGCAGGAGCTGCCCCATCGGTGGTAACAGTAGGCAAAGCTTCTTCAACGAGTGAAGAACCCTGCATTTCAACTTCAAAGGGAATGCCGTTTACTTCGACCTTTGCCTTTGAACCAACGATGCTATCGATTGTGACATCGAACTGAGCACCATTGATAGTATATTTATATTGTTTCATTGCGATGATTATTGAGCTTAAAATTGAGTCATCAAGTCGGCAGGATTGTTCCAATTAGTGCGATGACGCTGAACGGTGATAACGCCTGGTTCGTCATCATGAACAATCTCCACCTCGTGTTCAATAAGAGCGAGCGAAATGGCTGCTGCAAAAGCGGGCATCTCCTCGTCGGTAGGCTTTGTGTGGTAACCATCTACCAAGAAGTCGGCTATGGTGCCTTGCTTCTCGTCAAGACGAATGGTAATGGTCTGATTGCCAAGTTTATATTGAAATGTTTTCATTGTGGTCAATGTGATAATGTGCTAATATGCTAATGTGGCAATGTGCTAATGTGGCAATGTGGCAATGTGCTAATGTGGCAAGGTGCTGCATTTACAAGTATTAGCAAATTAGCATATTATGCAAATTAGCATATTAGCATATTAGCATATTAGCATATTCCATTAAAGTGGAATGTTGCCGTGTTTCTTTGCAGGACGTGTTTCGCGCTTGTTTTCGAGTTGTGCCAATGCGCGGCAAATGCGGAAACGCGTGTTGCGCGGTTCGATAACGTCGTCAACATAGCCATATTCAGCAGCCTTGTAAGGATTGGTGAAAAGGTCGTTGTACTCCTTCTCCTTCTCTGCAAGGAATGCCTTCGGGTCTTCCTTCGTCTTAGCTTCTTTGCCGTCGAGTATGGCTACGGCACCAGCAGCACCCATTACTGCGATTTCGGCAGAAGGCCATGCGTAGTTCAAATCTGCCTTGAGTTGCTTACAACCCATTACGATATGAGAGCCACCATAGCTCTTACGCAACGTTACAGTTACCTTGGGCACTGTTGCTTCGCCGTAAGCGTAGAGCAACTTTGCACCGTGGTCGATTACAGCGTTGTATTCCTGACCTGTACCTGGGAGGAAGCCTGGTACGTCAACCAATGAGACGATAGGAATGTTGAAGCAATCGCAGAAGCGTACAAAGCGTGCAGCCTTACGTGATGCGTTGCAATCGAGTACACCTGCATAAACGCTGGGTTGGTTGGCAACAATACCTACACTCTGACCATTGAATCGTGCGAAACCGATGATGATATTGCGTGCAAAGTTGCGGTGTACTTCCATGAACTCACCGTTATCGACTACGGCACCGATTACCTTATACATGTCGTAAGCCATGTTAGGATTGTCGGGGATAATCTCGTTCAAGCTATCTTCCTTGCGGTCGATGGGGTCGGTGCATTCAATGCGGGGAGCACGCTCCATGTTGTTCTGAGGAATGTAAGAGAGGAGGCGACGAATAATGCCTGCAAACTCTTCTTCTGTCTTAGCCGTAAAGTGGCAAACACCACTCTTCGTTGAGTGAACGGCTGCACCACCGAGGTCTTCCTGAGTTACGTCCTCACCCGTTACGGTCTTAACTACCTTCGGACCAGTAAGGAACATATAACTGATACCTTCGAGCATTACTACGAAGTCGGTCAATGCAGGAGAGTAAACGGCACCACCAGCGCAAGGACCGCAGATACCTGAGATTTGGGGTACTACGCCAGAGGCTTCAATGTTGCGTTGGAAGATTTCACCGAAACCAGCCAATGCGTTGATACCCTCTTGAATACGAGCACCACCTGAGTCGTTCAAGCCAATGCAAGGAGCACCCATTTTCATACTTTGGTCCATTACCTTGCATATCTTTTGAGCCATGGTCTCTGACAAAGAACCACCATTTACGGTAAAGTCTTGTGCAAAGACGTAAACCAAACGGCCGTTGATCGTACCGCTACCAGCTACAACGCCGTCGCCCAAAAATTGCTTCTTCTCCATGCCAAAGTTGTGGCAACGGTGAAGTTTGAACATATCCATTTCTTCGAATGAGCCTTTGTCAAGCAAAAGTTCAATGCGTTCGCGAGCTGTAGCCTTGCCCTTGGCGTGTTGTTTTTCAATAGCCTTCTCGCCACCGCCTAAGCGTGCCTTTTGACGAAGCTCAACGAGTTGTTTGATTTTCTTTAATTGTTCACTCATATCTTATATTGATGTGTGAATGGCTATATACATAAAGCATGTATATCTCCCATTGTTTTAATGTTTTGCGCGGCAAAGATACTACTTTTCTCGCACACTTATTTAAAATGTGTGCGATATTTAAAAATTTAGCCTCTAACGTGTACGTTGTTCTTTCAAAAACTTTTACTTTCGCAAATGGAGCTTTTTTGAGAAAGATGAATAGCATACAGCTATTCTAAACTCACTAAACTCATTAAACTCACTAAACTCATTAAACTCACTAAACTTAACTCATGAAACTATATAACTTTGGAGCAGGCCCAGCTATTATGCCCTCTGAGGTGGTGGCGGCTACAGCACAAGCAGTAACGAACTTTGAGGGAATGGGACTTTCGCTCATGGAGTTGGGACATCGCACACCACAGTTTAAGGCTGTATTGGCCGAGGCGCAACAGTTGATGCGCGAATTGCTCAACGTGCCAGATAACTTTAGCATTCTCTTCTTAGGGGGAGGTGCCAGATTGCAGTTTGATATGGTGCCAATGAACTTCCTAAATCATCATGCCCAATTCATTGATAGTGGCCATTGGGCTCACCAAGCGATGCAGGCTGCTCAACGTTGGGGCAAAGTGAGCGAGGCCGCCTCTTCACGCGAAGAGGGTTATCATACCTTGCCTAACGAAATCATGATTGACACTACTGCAGACTATCTGCACATAACGGCTAATAATACGATTTATGGTACAGAAATGCGCAACGATCTAAAGTCGCCCATACCCGTTGTGGCTGATATGACAAGCGACATTCTTTCACGACCGATTGACTTTAGCCATTATGGCATGGTGTATGGCGGCGCACAGAAGAATCTTTCGATGGCGGGGGTAACGTTTGTGATTGTCAATAACGATTGGCTCAATAGTATCAAACGTGACTTACCGGCCATGCTTGACTATCGTGTGCACGTAGCCCATGATTCTATGTATAATACGCCCCCTACCTTAGCCATCTATACGGCCTTGCAAACGCTACGCTGGGTGAAAGCACAAGGCGGGGTGACGGAGATGCAACGTCGGGCTCAGCAACGTGCAAACTTACTTTATGCTGAGATTGATCGCAATTCTCTCTTTCGATGTACAGTGGACGCAGGAAGTCGTTCGTTGATGAATTGTTGCTTTGTGTTGAACGAGCCTTACCAACAATTGGAAGATGCGTTTTTACAGTTTGCACTTGACCGAGGATTTTATGCACTTAAAGGTCATCGGCTGGTAGGTGGCTTCCGAGCTTCTATCTACAATGCCATGCCTATTGAGGGAGTACAGGCTTTGGTACATTGCTTGCAGGAGTTTGAGAAGAAAATAAGGTAAAATACCGTTTTTTACACGCTATCCCTATACGTTTTCAAAACTTCTATTTTATCTTTCATGTTTCATTTTTATATTTCAACTTATTGAATATCAACTATTTAGAAACATGAAACATTCGTTCTGAATGTTTCATTTTAAGTTTCATGTTTCACTTTTCAAAACACTGAGGGAGCGCGTCATCGCTTCCTCAGTGTTTTTGTATCGCTCCCTCAGTGTTTTCGAATCGCTCCCATTGTGTTTTTGAATCGCTCCCACAGTGTTTTTGGAGATGAAACATTGAAACGAAAAATGAAACATTGAGACACTATGTTTCATCTTTTGAAATCATTGATAATCAATAGGTTGAAACATAAAAATGAAACATGAAACATAAAAACGTCAAAGGTAAAATATACGTAAGGCGAAAACTCCTATTTAGGGCATTCTGAAACGTTTTGCTGAGTTTTTTGTAGAGGCCGACTAACTGCATTTATCGTTGTCTCGAACGCAAGCTAAGCTAGAGGCGACGCGTCCTAACCTGGGGGCGACGCGTCCCCCGCGTCGGCATTGCCAACTTGGGGCTCGATGCCCTAAGTTGGCAATACTTAAAGTATTAATATTCATGTATTTGTTATTCAAGGCATCGAGCCTTGACTAACAAATGCCGACGCGGGGACGCGTCGCCCCCAGGTGAGGATGCGTCGCCCCCAGGTTAGCTTGCAATTGGCAAAAAAATGCTGAAACACGCAGTTATACTGCACGTTTCAGCATTTTGTAAAAGCGGGCGTTATTCAAACGCGATTACTTTAAGATCTTATGAACTCGATGTTCGTTCTTATTGTTCACCTCAACGAGGTAAGACCCTGTAGGCAATGCAGAGAGCGAGAGCGTAAGGCATTGCGCGTTGGCCGTAGCCTTCACCTCGTCTAAAAGCATGCCGCCTACGTTGTAGAGGCGGACGGTAGTGCCTGCTGCGATGTTACCACGAATGCTCAAAGTGGTAGCATCGTGCGAAATTTTCCAATCATCTACAGTGCTTGTCGTAGTCTTGTTGACGCCTTCCAATATAGAATTAGAAGTAGTGAAACGCAAGGTGTAACCATACGTGCCAGAGGTAGGAACCGCATAGCTTGACAATACGTCAGGACCACAACTACCCGAACCCACGCCACGCTGTGCGTAGTCGAAGTGAGCATAAATCGTGCGATCTTCATCATTGTCGGGAAGGGCGAGTTCCCAATTATGATACTTCTCCTTCAGTTGTTGGTCGCTCCAGTAAAGCGTAGAGAAGGCCACCTGACCATCGGTTTCAACATTGATCTTATTGCCATGATTGTCAGCAAGGGTCAAGCTACGAAGGTCTTGACGATTGCCCATTGATTGTGGACGAAGGTAGTACTCGTTCATGTCCCATACAGTGCTGGTGTAACGACCGAGGAACGAACCCGTGCAGCGGTCAGTATAGTTTTCTAACGGACCACGAGCGTAGTAGCTCACGTTCTTAAATTCACCGGGCAACTGCATCTGCAAGCCCAAACGACGAATAGCATAGCGATAGTCAGTACTCTTTTGCTGTGGCGTGAACTGCGTCTTGAGGTCAACCGTACCATTCTTATAAATGGTGTAAGTGAACACGTAGTTAACCCAAGAACCCGTACCACGTACCGTTGCCGTAGCCTTTGCATGGTCAGATGAGAGTGATACTGTAGCAGTACGCTTACTGATGCCATTACCTGAATTGTAGTTGGGGTCGTTGCCGTAAGGCGCATCGTTCTCGATCCAACGATAGTTCTCGTAGTCGGGCGCAACATTGTTCTTTACAATGTCTATGCCGTTTTGTTTCCACGTGGTGAGCAATCCCGTGCTCGTGTTGAAACTCATCGTCACCTTATCATTGCTCACGGTCGTGATGTTGCCAGAACGTGTAAGCGTAAGTGCTTCGTCTGCAGCAACGGCTGCGATTGTAGGCAGATTGCCGCGTTGCTGAATGGTAAACTGAGCCGCAGCTACGGGATAGTTAGCCTCAGCATAAGCGGTCGCATTCGGTTCGAGTACAGAGAGGTTGAGCAATACTTCCTTGCCCGTAAGGTCTTCATCGGCTGCACTGAGGTCATAAGGAATAGTAACCTTAGCTTCACTGCCCGGCTGAATGTCAGTCAGCGATTGTGAACCCTTGTAGATTACCTTGCCGTCGGCTGTCACATTATAGCTCAATGTCTTGTCCTTCAACGAAGTGAAGTCGTAAGCATTAGTCAGTGTGAGCGTACGCGTAGCTGCATCAAACTTATTGAACTTCACGTATTGGTACACCTTCTTTACTTCGTCAAGCTTTGCGCTCCAAGTACGGTCGGCGCTGATGATACCATTGTTTACGAAGTTGCCTTGGTGAGGCGCAGCGGGATAGTCATAGCCTGTCACGTACTTGTTAAAGCCATTCTGCGTCAATGTGCCGTTCTCTATGTCGGCCGGAGCTACAATTGATTGGTCAACCCAGTCCCAAATGCAACCACCAATGCCATACTTACTACTTTCGATTACGTTCCAATACTCTTGCAAGTTACCTACAGAGTTGCCCATAGCGTGGTCGTATTCACACATAAAGTAGGGCTGTTGTGCCCAGTTGCTATTGGCATCGTTGCGAACCGACTTAGTGTTACCCTCAAGATAGGGGTACATAATGCTCCAGAGGTCGGTGGCTGTTGCCTTGCCAGCATTGGTTGCACCTTCGTAGTGTACGATACGATTATCAAGCGACTTAACAAGACTGTATTCTGCTTCGTGGTTAGCACCATAGCCGCTCTCGTTGCCAAGGCTCCAGAAGATGACAGAGGGGAAGTTGCGGTCGCGCATGACCATACGACGAGCGCGGTCGAGATAAGCAGCTCGCCAAGTTTGATCGGCTGAAATTCCAGTTGACGTACCACTTTGGTAGCCTGTGCCGTGGTCGCCCCAATTCTTATGACATTCAAGGTCGGCCTCGTCCATAGCGTAAAGTCCGTAGTAGTCGAACATAGCATACATCTTGGCCTGACGTGGATAGTGGCTGGTGCGCACGGTATTGATGTTGGCCTGCTTCATGAGGGTAACGTCCTTCAACATCGTTTCGACATCAATCGCACGACCACGTGTGGGGTGCGTATCTTGGGTGTTAGCGCCCTTGAAGTAGACTTGCTTGCCGTTGATGTAGACGCGGTGGTCGTCTGAGGGGATTTCAATGTGACGGAAGCCGTATTTCGTAGCGAAAGCCTCTTCTTCTTGGCCGTTAGCATCGAGCTGTGCCAACTCTACGGTGTAGAGGTTGGGGGTCTCAGCTGTCCAAAGTTGTAAGTTAGTAAGGCCTTCGAAGCTGAGGTTCTTGGTTTGTTCAGCATCAGCGCCTTCGGTAAAGTTGAACTTTGCCGTTTGTTCTGCCAACTGTGTACCTTGGGGTGAGAGCAAGCGCACGCGCACTTGCTTCTCCACTACCCCACCGTCACGATTGTTCATCGTTAAGGCCACATTCATTGTGCCAGAAGTGTATTGGTTGGCAGCGTCGAGCGTAGCAGTAATGTAATGATCGCGTAGGTAGGTCTTGGGCGTAGCGAAGAGGTAAACGTCGCGGTGAATACCACTCATGTGCCACATATCTTGTCCTTCGAGGTAAGAACCATCGGTAAAGCGGAACACTTGTACGCTGAGGTTATTCTCGCCCTCATGAACGTAGGGGGTTACGTCAAACTCGGCATCGTTGTTAGCGCCTTGCGTATAGCCCACCTTTTGACCGTTCACCCAAACATAGGCACCGCTATAGATGCCGTCGAAGTGGAGGAAGACGCGATTGTTCTGCCAACCCGTGGGCAAGGTGAAGTTGCGGCGCAGTGAACTAACGGAATTGTAGAGACCACTCTTCATGCTGATGTAGGGTGGATTGTCTTCAAACGGGTAGTCAACGTTGACGTACCAAGGGTCGCCATAACCTTTCATCTCAACGCACGAGGGCACTTCGATGTCGTTCCAAGCCGATACGTCAACATCGTTGCCGTAGAAGTCCGTTTCGCCAGGACGCTGTGCAGGATCCTTGACAAAGTTTATCTTCCACATGCCGTTAAGGCTCATCCAGCGGTCGCTCTGCGGGTCGAGCCAAGGTTTGGCGTAACGCGCAGCATCGGCACGCAAGGCGGTGGTGTTGGCATAAGGCATGTAAGTAGCATGGCCCTCTTCCTTATTGACGGCAAAGATTTTCTGATTTTCCCAATCGTTGAGCACTGGCACGTAAGCGTCAGTATATTCAAGCGTGAAGTAGGTCGTCTCGTTGTCAGCGTCGGTGACCATATACGTGTCGCCCTTGCTATTGGCTGAAAGGTAGTAGGTCGTACCATTGTAGGTATAGGCAATGCGGTAAACGCCCTCTTGGCCGTCGACGGCTACAAATGATACTTGTTGGTTGGGATTAGAACCGTCTAAGCCGTATTGAAGGGGGACTTTGTTACCATTCAAGCCAGCGTCAATAGCATAGGCATACTTGGCATTGTAAAGTACAGAGGCATAGAGTGTTTGGTTGTTCTTCTTATACTCTACGGTGCGGTATTGCCAGTGTTGGCCATAGGCTCCTTCCTTGTAGTCCTCCGTGCAGAGAACAGCAGCCGAGGCGCGACTTTCGCCATTGCTCAATACTTGACCATTGCTCTTATTGCGCAATAGGTAGGTGTAGCCCTTTATGGGCATGTTTACCGTATTCGTAGTTGCTTGCAACGTGAAGTGCGTAGCCTCAGCCGTGAGGTCTTGATCCATGTAGATAGAGCCGTCACTGCGAAGCGTCATGGCGCGGTCGCCCGTGCTGTTGAGGAATTGGAACACGTCAGTGTCTACCTTCTTTATCAGAAATTGCTGGTTAGAATCGGTAAACTTAGCGTCCCATTGCAGCACACGGTGTTCCTGTGCAGCCGTGGGGGCCATATCAATGCCCATGTCGCAATGGGGATTATAGAAGGCATAGATACCTTCGTCGCCCATTACGGGCACAATCATCCAGTCTTGTCCCTCCGACTGCAGGTCGATAGCTGCAGTTGAGAGGTAGGTGTCATGTGCACTATTATTGCCATTCGTCACGGCTTGGCCGTTCGACTGGCTAACGATGCGATAGATTACGCCAGGAGCATCTATGTCAATGGCCTGAGCAATACAGGTCACGCAACAGAGTAAACTCAGCGTTAACGCATAGCGCAAAAGTTTGAAATGTTTCATGTGTAAAATGTGTAGAAAGGGATTTAATTTATTTTATACTGCTGACAAAGGTAGTGAATTATAATGGATAAAGCAACACTTTTGAAAGTGGCTTTAAAAGTTCTGCAAATATTTTCAATGTAACTGAAGTTTCGGATTTAGCAAGGGCGGGCTGAATCCGAAACTTGAGTCAATGTAATAAGCACTTCACGTAAGGTATGCTCCAATCTCCCGAACCCGTAGACCTCAAACTCTGGACGCGCTCGGGTGAAATCCAATGCTGGCACCGCTGCATCTCGCTTCGCTACGCCTTCCATAAGGGTGCTCGTCGCATGAAACTGTTGGATTCTAACATAAGCCTCGTTGTCTTAAAATATAATAAAAACAATATTGCTATTCGTTGTCCTATTCTTTTTTTAATAAATTTGTTTCTATATTTAATAAATTGGAAACTATGGTAAATCTAAATCGAATTAAAGTAGTTCTTGTTGAGCAAGGTAAATCGGGAAAATGGTTAGCTGAACAGCTCAATAAATCTACTTGTACGGTGAGCAAATGGTGCACAAACACTGCGCAACCCGATTTACAGACCCTTGACAAAATAGCTAAAGCTCTTGGAGTTGATGTCAAAGATTTACTCAATGACACTAAGAAGTAACAACTCTCAACATTCTAACGAAAATAACGCTGAACATGAATAAATATGAACTAGCGAAAAAGATAACGCAGCTCGAAGGCTTGACAAACGAAGAAAAGGCTTCGCTTGTGGAGCTTCTTCGTTCTCAGAAGAAGTATGGTTTGGTGTGGGAAGATAAGCCAGAAGAAGTAGAAACACGTCTTGTGGACGAACTGCCGGTTCTCACGGAGGTGCCGGAGCGTGCCATCGTGAGTAAGTCTCCCGATGCGCCTAACCATATCCTTATCGAAGGTGACAACCTCGAAGCGCTCACGGCTCTCGCTTATACTCACGAGGGCAAGATTGACGTGATATATATCGATCCACCGTACAATACAGGCAATAAGGATTTTGTTTACAACGATTCGTATGTAGACCGTGAAGACGGCTATCGCCATTCTAAGTGGCTGTCGTTTATGAATAAAAGACTTCAGATTGCGAAGTCTTTACTTTCTTCGGGGGGGGTAATTTTCATCTCTATAGATGATAATGAACAGGCACAACTAAAGTTGTTGTGCGATGAGATTTTGGGCGAAGGAAATTGTATTGCTCAAGTTGTTGTTGCATCAAATTCTGCCAAAAACAATGCTAAATTCATATCTGTTACACATGAGTATCTTCTTTGTTATGCAAAGGATAAAGAAACTCTTCCAACAAACTGGGCTGTCTTAAAAAATAACATAAATCAGTTCAATAAAATAGCAAAAAAATTATTGAACTCAAGTTTAACTCCAGAAGAAATACATAGTGAATTATTGGCTTTAACCAAATATCCAAAATACTATGAATTTGACCATTATACATATGTAGATAAAAGGGGACCTTTCCGTGCATCTGATTTAACTGCACCAGGAAGTACAGCAAAATATGACATAATTCATCCCAAAACGAAAAAAACTTGCAAGACCGGTACACGTGGGTGGGGATATTCAGAAAAAGTAATAAATGATTTGATAGAAAAAGATTTTATTTATTTTGGAGAAGATGAAACTGTAATGCCACAGTTGAAAAATTATTTGTCAGAGAATGAAAAATCATTACCAAAATCAATTGTTTTCTTTGACTCACAAGCTTCAACGAAATGGATGAAATCTCAACATTTAGACTTTCCATTTCCAAAAGCCTTAGATTATATAAAATACATAGGGTCAATGTATCCCAATTGTAAAGCTACCATTCTCGACTTCTTCGCCGGCTCCGGCACCACCCTCCACGCCACCATGCAGCTCAATGCCGAAGACGGTGGACACCGCAAGTGTATCCTCGTCACCAACAACGAGAACAACATCTGTGAAGAAGTTACCTACGAGCGCAACAAGCGAGTAATTCAAGGCTATACTACACCTAAAGGCGAGGCGGTTGAAGGCTTGCACAACAATACCCTCCGCTACTACCGCACCAACTTTTTATCTCGTGACAAGAGCGTAAAGAACATGCGCCAGCTTGTTCGTCTTGCCACCGATATGCTTTGCATCAAGAACGATGTTTATACAGAAGCTGAATTCTGCGGAAAGCACATCAATCCAAATATTGCCCGCTATTTTGATAACGGACAAGGGAATCGTATGCTTGTGATTTACGAGGAACGTGCCATCTCGCTGTTGGTACAGCTCATGGCGCAAACCGAGGACGACGGCATCAAAACTATGGTGTATGTGTTTTCGCCTGGTGCCGACCCATATACAGACGATTTTGAAGATGTTGCTGAGCGTGTAAAGCTATGCGCCCTGCCATCTGCCATTTATGAAGCATACAAACGAGTTTTGCCTAAGCGCAAACCCAAATTCCTTGACGAAGCGTTGCAGGAAATGAAAGTACAGGCAGAAGCCGAAGTAAACGCACAACAGACACTCGACTTTGAAGAAAACAACAACACGAATGAGGAAGGAGGCGAAGCATGAAAGTATTGAAATATCAGCAGAAGGCTGTTCAAGAATTGGTTGATAAGTCTATCGACTTGCTGTCGCTTTCTGGGCAGCGACACACGCTTGTATTTGAAGCACCTACTGGCGCTGGTAAAACAATCATGGCATCTGAGATGCTTATGCGCCTATGCACCGAACTGACAGAGCGTGCTGACGCACCTTGCTCTGAAGTGGCGCTCATGTGGATAGCCCCAAACAAGCTGCACGAGCAGAGCTACTTCAAGATGAAGACCTTCTTCACCGAAACAAGAGAGCTTCATCCCGTTGTCTATGACGATTTAGACCATTCGGCTGGTGGCTATATACATCCAGGCGAAATCCTGTTTGTTAACTGGGAGAGTATCAATAAGGACAATGCGCTTATGATCCGTGATACGGAACAAAGCGCGTCGCTCTACGACCTTACCCGTCGCACACAGATAGAACATGAAATACCGATCATCGTTATCATTGACGAGGAACACATGTTTGCTGGAAGGAATGCGAAGAAGTCGGAAAAGGTGTTGCAGAATATCATGCCGAAATTGGAGATTCGCATCTCTGCCACTCCTATCACGACTCACCCTGAGGAGAAGGTGACGGTGCATCGCCAGCATGTTATCGAAGAACAGATGATTAAGGATGGCGTGGTCATCAATCCTGCACTCGACTTCTCGTCTCCCGAAATGTCGCTCACACAGCATCTTGTTAGTTTGGCGCTGAAAAAACGCAAAGAATTAGCGGAAGCGTATAAGCGTTTGGGGGTAAATGTAAATCCGTTGCTACTTATCCAGTTGCCTAACGATGGCTCTGAATCGATGAGCACCGAGGACACAAGCATCAAGGACGAAGTGACCTTGTATCTCGACACCATACACGGCATTAACACTACCAACAATCGCCTTGCGGTATGGCTAAGCGGTGAAAAGGTGAATGTGGATGGGTTGGAAGAGAACGACAACATGACTGAAGCATTGCTTTTCAAACAAGCTATCGCGCTCGGTTGGGACTGTCCGCGTGCTGCTGTGCTGCTTATCTTCCGCAAAATTGAGAGTTTCACTTTCGGTGCTCAGACTGTAGGACGTATTCTGCGTATGCCCGAACAGAAATTTTATCAGGACGATAGGTTGAACAAGGGTTATGTATATACCAACATCAGCCAAAATCTTGTCAAGATAGAACCTGACGACATGGATTATCTCTCTACAATTCATGCGATAAGAAGAGAGAATCTATGCAACGTTTCGTTGCAGTCGGAATATTGCGAACGCCCTGCCATAGGTCGTAAACGTCTTGGCAGCGACTTTCTGCCTCTGCTCATTAAGGTGTTTGAGGAACAGTTGCAGATTAAAAACAGACAGCTTTCGCTCTTCACCGAGGAGGAACTGTATGGCTACGAACCTATTCCTGAGGAGGATGGATCTGAACGTGAGAGCCAAACATCAAAAAATCGCCGTGCGGTGATGAATATGATTGAGTTTAGAGTGCAAAGTATCGGTATAGAGATTATCGAGGACTTGAATATCACAGGAGAAGTCGGACAGACACTTGCTGCAAACAAGGCTAAGTATATACGTACCATGCAGGAGCTTAACGCTACCTTTAATGTGTTCTGTGCCAGACTCATTGGCGCCCAATTTGAAAAGGTGAGTATTCCTACTCTTGGCATGGCGCTGAAGGAGGCAATGGAACAACTCTTCGGCTTGTTTGAAACGGATGCCGTGAAGGTGATACTCTATCACAAAAACCGCCCTCGTTTTGAAGACATCATTTCACGTGCGCTTAACCGTTATCTCAATATTCTTACCCAAAAACAGAAGGAAAAGTCGGAGAAGTCGTTTGTGAAGTATGAATGGGAGGTGCCTGCCGACCGCCTATATAAAGAAGAAAACAACGTCGTTGTTGATGATGTGAAGAATCATGCACTTATGCCATTCGTGCAGCTGCGCAATGCTTCGTCTCCTGAACGTATGTTCGAGGATTACCTTGAAGCCAACACAGAGTATATTGATTGGTGGTATAAGAATGGCGACAGCGGAAAGCAACATTATGCTGTGAGCTATGTGGATGGAACAGGAGCGAAAGCGCTGTTCTATGTGGACTTCGTTATCCGCATGAAGAACGGACAAATATTCCTCTTCGACACAAAGAGTGTTGGCAGCGACGCTAATGCTCCTGCGAAGCATAATGCGCTGATTGACTATATGGCAAGCGAGGAAAACCGAGACAAGCACCTCAAAGGCGGTGTAATAATCGCTGATGGCAGCAACTGGAAATATTCACCACTGAAGATAGAAAACACTACCGACATTATAAATTGGGACTGCTTCTATCCTTCTTACTATAAAGAATAACAGTACGCTATGGGAAAAGGACTTGATGGAAAGTTCATCAACTATGGTATCCGACAGGACGACTTGATGCTTATCAGCACTTTGTGCGAAAAACATCAGGTCGACTTCGACTGGTTGAAGGAAGAAATATTGCGCAAGTTTCATGCTGCGCGAGTAGACAAAATAGAAATGAGTGATGCCGACACGCAAACAATTATTGCAGAGGCTATTGCTCTGATAAAGTAATGGAGGACTCCAGATGATTATACGTCGTATCAAGATAAGCAATTATAAGACTTATCTGTCACTTGATCTTGATCTCACCGTGCGTCCTGACCAACCGATTATCCTCATTGGAGGTATGAACGGTGGTGGTAAAACCACACTGTTTGAAGCAATTTGTGGAGCACTCTATGGATTGAAGATTAAGGATAAAGCGCATTTCATGGAGTTACTGAACAATGGTGCTGTTGGCAAAGTAACTCCGCAGATAATGCTTGAACTGGCTTTCGATGGTGTTGTATTGGGGCAAACTCAGAAATATATGCTTCGACGCACATACGCGCTCAACCCCAGTGACAAACCCGTGGAAAGCGTAACACTGAATATGAATGGCAACGCATTCGTATATGGCACTGCTATGCCTTTGCAGCAGCGTGCCATGGCTGAGCAACAAGTGAACAAAATCATCAAGGCTAACCTACCACAGGAGTTGTCGCAGTATTTCTTGTTTGATGCCATGCAGTCGAGTGAGTTGCTGAAGGAAAACGTGTTCGCCCAAATCATCAAGGATAATATCCAGAACGTGATGGGCTTCAATAAATACATCCTTTTGAAAAATGCTGCCGAACACTTGCAGCAGGAATGGGCTTCAAGACGACTTGAAGCACAAAAGGAGGCTGAAGAATATAATAGCCTTTGTGAGCAGCGCAACAAAATGATTGAGGAACAGAACCGAAATCTTGAAGAGCAGGATAAGATATACAAATACCTGACTTCAATACAAGAGGAGTATGATGCTGCTAAAGAGGGAGCAAAGAGTTCCGCAGAAATTAACAGGAAGATAGAGGCATTGGAGGCTGACATCAAGCAGACGCACGACTTGGCACAGCGATACAATGAACAGCTTAAGCAGGTGGTTGACACACTGGAGATAAATGTGTTCTTCCCTAAACTGGCGTTGGGCATAAGCAATGAGATAAATGATATTATACGTCAGAAAGATGCTTTGAAACTTGAACGACAAGGCATTCTGTCGTTAGAGCAGATGCGCGACGTTACTGCTAAAATCATTTCGTTCCTTAAAGCTAAGGCTTTATGTGCTCCTAATGTTGATAATGAGACGGTGGTGTCATTCCTTGCCAACCAGCAGGAAAACCTCAATAGGAAAGATGAATATGCTTTTCTTGATGATACAGAGTTTGAAGCGCTTAAGAATCTCTTGAACGCTAACTCTGTAAATGAGTTTCTTCAACTGAATGATTTGCACTATGATTTGGAGAAGAAAATCGAAAACTATGACAATCAGCAGAAGCAGATTGACATTCTCCGTCGTAGCCTCGTAAGTGGCAATGGAGAGATAATCAAGGCTTATGAGGATAATAGCCGTCTGCTCGAAATTTTGAAGAAGGAACAAGATGACAGAAAAATTGCTATCGAGAAACTGGAACGTCGCATACATCAGTTTGATGTGCAGATACAACAGGAACCAGATGTGAAGTTTGATACGCTTGTTAAGCTGAGACCTCTCTTTGAGGATGTGGCTGACTCTCTGCTGAAGCGCAAAAAAATGAAGATTGAAGAGGATATGAAAGAACAGCTTAACAAGCTGCTCATTTCATACAAAGGTTGTATTGCAAAGGTTGAGCTAAGCGACTCTATGGAGAACTTTACCATACGTTTGTTCCATAAAGCTGGAAATGAGATTTCGCTTAATCAGCTTAATGCTGCATCAAAGCAGATTTTCATCCAAGTCCTCCTGAAAGTACTGCGTAATTTGGGCGACTACAATCCACCTGTGATGATTGACACGGTGATGGGGGTGCTTGATGAAGAAAGTCGCGATGTCTTGATGGAAGAGTATTTCCCTGGATTGGCTGACCAAACCATCTTGCTATGTACTACATCGGAGATAAGAAAAGACAAGGATTACCCGAAGCTTGAACCTTTCGTGTCACGTACATACACGCTTATGCGTGATGTTGAATTGCAGAGTACTCATGTGGAAGAGGGATATTTTGGCATACCACTTAACAACTAAAGAAGATTGATGACATGGAAGTAGCTTTTGAAAACATACGACAGGCAGAAGGTATAACTGAGGATATACTGCCCTTGAAAGAGCTGATGGAACATCGCTTCAACCTTTCAAGACAAGTGAATGGCGGTAAAAAACTTGTGTTTACCTTAAACAAGGTAATGCGAGTTTGCCTGATTGCAAGTCTTAGCTTGTCTGATAAAAGGAATATTGACGATTTGAAAGATATTCAAATGTCAAAAACAAGTGTGCGTATAATGCCGAGCTTTTTCACCAAGGACAATAACAAGTCGCTTTTCTCTGCACTACTGAAACTGCGCTATAAAGACTGCGACATTGATTGGCAGGATTCTTCTATTGTAGGTAGAATCGTGGCAAAGGAGATGTACCGAGGCATGGAATACCTTATGGATGAGGATAATTTGAACTCGTTCCTTTTTGTACAAAATGGACGTCGTCGCTCATCTAATAGCATACCGCCACTTGAACTTCTTATTGGTGAATATGGTGACGACATGGAAGCGACTCTTAATATTAATGGTCGTTCGGTGGCTAATGCACAAATTCTCGTAGCTGGAACTACGGGGTCGGGTAAGACCAACCTCCTTTCTGTTCTTATACAACAGATGCGCTCGTTGTCTACCGATACACCATATCCAGTGAACTTCCTTTTGTTTGACTACAAAGGTGAATTCTCTGATCCTGCCAACAACAGTTGGCTGGCTCTGTTTGATGTTGACCGTTCTTGCATACTCGACCCCGTGCAACAGCCATTGCCATTCTCGCCGTTCAAGGACTTCAGCGGAAGGAGCATAAATGAAATCAATCTGTATTCAACAGAAATGGCAAATGCGCTCTGTGCTATCGAAAGAACAAGTATTAGTGCCAACATGAGCAATCGCCTAAGCGAAGCTATTGTTGACGCATATAAGAAAACGAATGGTAAGCCTGTGACGTTTGCACTGATATTGCAACATTACCAGGGCAAGATGGCTAATCCTGACAAGGATGATAGTGTAACATCTGTTTTGAAGCAGTTGGTTCGCAACCACCTTTTTGCTGATACTGATAGCGTAAATCTTACAGAAGAATGTTTCATCATAAAGATGGATGCTTTTCCGAAAGATGGTCCTATCGCTAAGGCTATTGTGTATTTCGTTATATCAAAGCTGAATAACATCTATGAGCAACTGCCTAAGCAGGCAGTGAATGACGACTATGTTCAGATCCGTCATTTCACTATCATTGACGAAGCTCATTATATGTTGGACTTCGATAATCAGCCTTTGCGCAATCTTATTGCTGTTGGCAGAAACAAGGGATTAAGTATTATTCTTGCCACCCAAAACATGGATAGCTTCAAGAGTAAATACTTTGATTTCTTGGCTAACGCCCAGTATCCATTGATAATGAAGCAGCAGAGCATTTCTGATAGTATCATAAAAGACCTATTCGGAGTCTCTGGTCGAGATTTCCAAGAAATAAAATCAGAAATTGCTGGACTGCAGAAAGGTGAACTTATCATCAAGGATACAATGATGGCTATGTTAGGCTTGGGTGGAAAAATGTATAAGAAGATAAAAGTTTCTCATCTAATTTAGAAGGCATCACGATATAATTATTTCTGTCTTTTCCTCACCGTCAAATCGCCCATAGTTTTGCATTAAAAACTCAAAACTATGGGCGATTTCAATTACTTACACATAACAGGCGTGAACGACCTGCCCGGCTATCATGCCGCAGCAGCGTTCACCACCAAGAGCAGCGAAGTTTTCAAGGAGGCGGAGGAAATTTCACCGCGCCATGTGAGCGACAAGGTGAGCTATATGCCTTGGGGAGCGGACGACCAGATGCCGTATGACATTATCA